>Ga0208012_1000015_pt1 | contig 79016 bp, 84 predicted proteins | sample 15BtaG_FD_184090 | JGI IMG/M metagenome (GOLD analysis project Ga0208012, IMG submission 184090) | Marine viral communities from the Subarctic Pacific Ocean - 15B_ETSP_OMZ_AT15312_CsCl metaG (SPAdes) (version 2) | ecosystem: Environmental > Aquatic > Marine > Oceanic | place: Pacific Ocean... | reverse complement strand
ATGGGGTCTTGGGATGGGGTCTTGGGATGGGGTATTGGGATGGGGTCTTGGGATGGGGTCTTGGGGGGTTTAGATGGGGATGGACATTGTTTCGATGATGCGTTCGGGATGTGTTTGTTCGGGTATGGTGGGAAAGAGGGATTGTGGATGGTAGGGGTTGTGTATGGGGCAGATGGGTGTAATTTCGTCGCAGAAGATAGTGCCGGGAGGGGTCGTAGTGGCTTCGAGGTAGGTGGTGGGTATGATGGATATAGGTGGTAAGTTTCCGGAGTTTGCCTTAAAGCTTGGGTAGGCTCCTTCGGTAGTGACTCTGTTCCAGAACTTTCGTATCTTCTCTGAAGATATATATATGGATGCGGCGGTGGGTAGGAGCGATGAAAGTTTAGCTTTTACGAGCCATAGTTGTTTGTATATAGACCAAGAAAAGAGATTGCCGCAGAAAGGTTCAGAAAAGACTACAGCAGTAGGGGGTGAAAAGACTCCAGCGGCTATAGGTGTGGTGAAGGCAAAGAGGGGGGGGCGTTGGTGTGGGGTGGGGTGGTTTTTGTATTGGGTGAGTACATTGCTTGGTAGGATATGGGAAAGGATAAGATGGGGCTTCTGGTACCAGAAAATGTATCATAGTAGCTGGAGAGTTGTCGTCCCAATCGTTTTTCGTTTTCGACATGGGATGATGTGAATGTTTTGTTTTGAGTTTCTGGGTAACGTGTATGGAGTAGTTTGTAGGCGTAGATGATGCCTTCTTGTGGATCAATGATGTGATGTTCAGGAATATAGTAGGGCTGTGGATTGTATGGGTTCTTTTGGGAGAATGGGAACTGGAAGAGGAAGAGGAACTTGTGAAGATCCCTATTTTTGCTTTCATGTTTTGTCATGATGGTTCTCACTGGGGGGATAGTGTGGGGTTATTTGAGTCGGGGTGATATGGGTTGTGTAGAGGTTCGATGAGTTCGACGGAGTGGCAAAAGAGAGTGCCGGGTAGTGGGGATATGGTGTAGGGTGTTTGATTGAATTGGGATGCTCTATTTCGTTGGAGGTCGAGGAGTGCGATGCCTTCCTGAGATGTAATGATGGGGAAAAGGTCTAGGGGATTTTCTACATCTGTTTTAGATAGACGTGTCGATTGAGATGGACGAATGTATTTCTCTGCGTATGGAGGTTCATTAAAGATGGCATGTAGAGCAGACCAGAATGCGTCGAGGTCGCTTACGTAGGCATTGACTGCGGTAGCGGTGGGGAGGAGTTGGGAGAGTTTGACTTGGACTTTCCAGAGTTGTTTTGTGTGTGTCCAGGAGTGGATTGATTTATCTCGATAGAGGGTGGTTGGGGGGAAGGAGTAGGCGGCAGCGATGGGGGTAGTGAAGGCGAATAAGGGGGGCTTGTCGGTGGCGACGGTCGGTTGACTAAGGCTGTATGTGGTGGAGTAGGACTGCAGGGAATATCGAGAGAGGGTGGAGTATAGATACTGGAGAGATTCGTTTGATTCATCGGTATCACTGTGGACGTTGGGAGGAGCGGATAGAAGAGAAGATTGAAATGTGTCACTGCGAAGATGGGATGGTGCAAAGAATTTGTAGGCGAAAGTGGTTCCTGTTTTTTCGTTGATGATGTGGTCTTGGGGTATTTCGAATGGGTTATATGAGTAGGGTGGGGAGAGTCCCTTAGAGATGTCGAGGATATATTGATTGTCTCTTCTGGTGAGTGTCATGGCCATTGTCCTGTTTTGCTATGTTATAAATCTTTAGAGTCTAAAGATTACTGTGGGAATGCTTGTGAGCCGTGGGTGGTGAGAATTTCGGAGAGATGAGTATCGGCGTTGAGAAAGAATTGGGGGATGGTGTCATGTTGTGGTGTGTATATGACGATGGGGTAGTTGAATTTCTTAATGAGTCGTTGAATGGTTTTTTGGGCTTGTCTTGTTTGTAGGTGTTGTGTGTCTTCTGTATGTATTTCGATGCACATGAGTCTGAATATTTCTGTGCTATTTTCTTGTGCTAGTTCGAGGAATCCGATGGATGTGAGAAATTTTGTTTTATCGGGTCGAGAAGAAGATTTGCGAAAAACGCTGGGGAAGAGGAGCCATCCACACAGGTATGTGGAGCAGGATTGTGGTCTATTTTCGTAGACAGTGCATCCTTCGCAGGAGGAGTGGTCACCGGAGAAGTGTGGGCATGGGGAGAAGGGTGGTTTTACGAAATCGTCAACTTGGTTGGAGGGGAAGAGTTGGGATGTAATTTCTTCTTTCTTGGTATCAGAGAGGTTGGGGGCATTTTGGATGGTGTCGCATACTATATTTTCTTTGATGGATGGATGGTGGCAGCAGAGGGAGCAGGTGCCGCACTTTCGGTGTACGTTGTTTTGGTATTGGGGATCTCCCCATTCGCCGGGGAGTTCGAAGTCGTGGAAGAAGTCGAGTGGTTTCATTGGTATTGTGGTGGCTCCAGTATATTGTCGAGAGATTAGGAGAAGCGTGGGGTCATTTTTATGTATTCATCGAAAGGTGGGGTGTTGGGGGTGATGTTCCAAGAGGGGGGAGGAGTAAAGGGGGCACATCCTTTTTTCTCGTTGATGAAGTCCCAAAAGATGTAGATGGGTGTGAGGCAGGAAAAGTATCCTCTTGGGAGTAGCTCATAGTCTTCGGGAACATCGATACTGAGATTACGGGCGAGTGTTTCTCCGGACTCTCCAACGATATTATGGATGGAGTAGTGGGTCCTGGTTGTCCCATCTTCGTATGTTTCAATACTTTCTATAATTCTAGCAAAGATGACCGGGGAGCCTGTGAGTTCTGGGTATCCGATGCGCTTTGCTCCTGCGATTGTGAGTGTTGCGACTCCCCATACGTGGGGGTATTCTGTGTCTTTCCATTCCGTTGTCATGTGGTTTCTTCCTTTTTCTTCATCATGGGTTCGGGCCATCCGATATTTCGACAGTATTCCATGATTTGATAGAAGAGTTCTCGGTGAGGCCATAGTTGGTGTCCACCGAGATGTGAGTAATAGTCTTCGACTTCTTCTGGGGTTAGAGATTGCCAGTACTCATGCTTTTCGGAGTTGCATCCGATGTGAAGTCTGTCTGGCGTACAGAGAACGGCTCGCCCAGAGATGCAGGCAACAAGCAGTCCTGTTTCTTTTAGATTGGCTTGACCGAAGATGGCTTCGGAAAGAGACAGACTTGTTTGAAAGGATGTTTTTTGAAGAAGGGCGTAGCGGAAGTCTGTTCGGAACATATACGACTTGGGGAAAGAAGAACCATAGACAAGCGCTTCTTCAAGTCGCGCCTCCATAAAGTTACATGCGATGAACCTACAGTGGTTTAGATGAATGTCGACCATTTGGGTCATTAAGAAGTCGGCTTCCTCGAAGACCGAATCACTCATATTCCCGTGGCTCAGGTTGGCCTCTGTGAAGTTTGTTCCTTTCCCCTTGCAACCCAGGAATGAGCGGTGTGTGAGGTTCATTCTCCAGAATGATGCGTTATCGAGAATGGCACCATCGAAGGCTTGGATTTCGGGGTCATCTTTATTGAGTTCTTCATAAAAAAGAATCCCCGATAGATCGACCGGGATTTCCAGTTTTTTAAACACAGAACAAAGCCGCGGTCGTCCGAGGGAGGCTGCAGCTTTGAGGTATGCCAACCATTCTTCAGGTGTGTTGGGTAGTCGGAATCTTTCTTGTTCTTCTTTGCCTGCGGCTTGGAATATTCTGGTAATGGTAAGAGGTTGTATTCCTTTTTTCTCCAGAAACTTTTTGGTTAAAAAGATTCGTTTCTTTTTCATCTAGATATTCCTCTTAGTGTTTAGTTGGTCAATGCCTTAAGTCTCTGTGTCAGGCCAATGATTGATAGGATGCGGAAGTTCTGTAGTGATGGAGTGATGAGGAGGTGTTGTGGTGGCAAAGATGAGAGGCCACCCAAGTCGCAGGCGTCTGCGTATAGTTTTGACAGTCACAAGGCATCGGGAGTCACGAGCCCACTCGCTTATCATTTTTGTTTCACCCCATAGAGAAAATAATGTTTTGCGCTTTATTTCTCGATATCTTCTGACTTTCTTTTTCTTTCGTCTTGCTCCAACAGGGGTGGTAATCGCGGTTTCAAAATCCCACTTGCCTATGGCAATTCTTGAGTACAGACACGAGTATTTAACAAGACATCTTAGGTCTTCGGACCATTCGCGGATAGTTTTGGTTTCTCCCCACAAGCTAAAAATCAAAGGAGATCTTGTTGTGTCGGGAGGAGTTGATATTGCTTCTTCGGGTGAGACATTTCGGTTTATTATTCGATCGTATAGAAGTGATATTTTGTCTGGTTTGCATCTTGGATCTTCGATCCATTCTTGAAAGGTTTTTGTTTCTCCCCATGCAGTTATGAAATGGGATGGGATTCTGGTTTTGCCGGTTTGTCCATAGAGATTATTGTGAACGTGTCTGTATTGTGTGGTTGAGTCTTTGCGCACGAAGATATCCTCTAGTTATGTGGTTTTTTTTATGGGGATAAATTTAGAGGTATCTGTGTAGAGGAGCAGGGGGGTTGGTTTCGTGGCCTTTGCTCACTTCGCCGATTGAAAATGACAATTCGGGTTGTTCTTCATCTTGGTCGTTTATGGATTTTTCGCGGTAGACGATGAATTCTTTTCGTGTGTTGCCGAGTTGAATCCAAATATGAAATGTATTTTCCGATATTTGTTCGGGGGCTTTAGAAACGATGGCTACGGACAAGATGTTTTGTTTGCTTTTTCGGGTGAAGGTTTCGTATTGGTCGAGTGCAAGATCCTTGGATCCGTAGAGTCCGATGTGAGTGTCGGGTCTTGGTATTTGTGGTCGAATAAAGAAGAGAATGAGTCCTTCGTCGATGATAGCGTTTCCAAGTTTTTTGGCCGCTTTGATGACTTCTGTAACAAAGATCTTTTCGGAAAGAAAAGGGATTTTGAGAAGCATTGCTTCTGATTCGGTGCTTGTGAAGGTGTCTTCCATGGTTCTTCCTTTTTTATTAAAGAGAGGGCGCAAGAGGACATAAGTTCACTTGTCCTAGTAACGAATTCGCTAAGAAAGGAACGAAAGCATTTACGTAAAAACAGGAATCATATTTTTACAATAGAGAATGGATATATAAATGATATGAGTTTTCGATTGAAAAATCTTTAGATTCTAAAGATTTTCTACATTGGTTCCATCGTGTAATCCACGAGAGGAATGACGAGAATGGATCTTCTGCCGAAATATATAGGGCTTGGTTCGTTATGATATTCGAGGTGTCGCATAGTAGCGCAGATGGGTTGGGAGTCGAGTTCTACGGATGTCATGAGAACTATTGTTTGAAATACGCCATGGTCTGGTTCACCTCTAAGTGTGGACATCCATCTTCTTGCGGAGCCTTCTATTATGTTTTCTATGTTTGTTGCCAGCGCTACTTCTATGAGGGTTTTCTTACTTGTGGCCGCAATTTCCGCATGAAACATCACAAGGAATTGTCCTGTGAAAATTTCTGTTTGCGGTTCATTGAGAAGCCTCCACTCATACTCTGGGTGGACTTCTTCTATTTCTTCGGAATGGAAAGGAAGATAGAATGGAATATCTCGCAAAATCATACTCATATCACCAATACCAAAGAGTTACTGCAATTATTGCAAATAGAAGCTATCTATGCTTCTAAAAGAATTCCCCGTTTTGTAGACTTTGCAGTAATTCGAGCGCGGGTGCAAGATCCTTGGCAGTGTGTATGCTTCCGCCCGTGTTCATCGCGAGATACCATTGCACAACTTCTAGCTCTGTTTCGAGGTTGTTTACATTCATTCTAAACTTTGGGGTAATCATTCCCAAACGTCCCTCATACTCACTGAAGTAGGAGCCAAAAGCAGGAATATGGCCATCTAAAAAGTCTAGCACAGCCATGAGTCTCTGTTTCCCATCAACAATCTCCAGAGGGCTACTTGTCCCTTCTTGACCCCTTTTGTCCCAGTCCCTGCAGTTCCAATAAATTTGGTCGCCGCCGACACCATCCCGCAATTGAAACTCAACAAAAGCAATCTTTTGCTCTACCGTCCAAACATAGCCGCGCTGATAGGGAGGGTTCATTTCAAGTGGGAACCATCCATCTCCTGTTAATGTTTGGATGGACTGTCTCAAATATTCCCATGAGACATCGATTGCATATCTTGCGACAGGAAATTTATCGATGGATTCAAAACAAGTTTTTGGGTTATTGGGGAAGAAGTGGGGATGTGTTTCTCTTAGGTTGGAGAATGTTTCTCGTTCGGGGTGTAGTGCTTTCTCGAGGGCTTCAAAGTTGCGTTCTTTTTGTTTAAGCCAAGCCATCGCCTTCTCTCTGTCGATGCGCTGCTGTTCTTTCTTAGCAAGATGTTCGGATGATAGAATTATATGTTGACAATATCGACAAGTCTTACTTCCATCCCCAAAGTAGGGATAGCCATTGGATACATATAAACCTTTCTTATTGCATTCGGGACATTGTTCGAATCGTTTTCCCATTATAGTTTCCCCCAGTAACGAGCATCTCGATGCTGTATGTGTGATGATCTTAGACTTTGTAGAGCCAATCTATCATTGGAAGACAGGCGTAGAATTAGTCTTCCAGGCAAATATTTATCTGGAATTTCTTTTCCCAAAGCCAGACATTGTTTGGCATATGAGTCATATAGAGACCTTATTCGGCTTGATCCGATTGTCTCCCAAATACATTGTCCTACTAGATCCAAAAATATTCTTTCTGCTCTTGATTCTTTTTTGCTTAATAAGCGCACAATTCGACTCCTAGCAATCTTTAGACTCTAAAGATTTTATGCCACCTGTGGGTATTCCAAAATGTTCTTCTATCTTCTCGATGTCGGGACATTGGGCAGTTAGCGATTTATATTCTAGAAGCGCAAACCATCCTTGATTTACAAAACCGACAATAGGGTCTTTGGGGGAAATGAGAAGAAGGATGCCCTTTTTGTTTTCTTCGTGTTTATACGAAACATACCCGGAGTAAAAAGAATAATAAAAAGCACTCTCTGTAACCTGATCCAATATTTGAGATCTATGTACAGGTTCCTTGCTTTTTCGGAGACTATCTAGAACTATTAATACATCGATGGGACGATTTAGCTTAGATCGCACAGTAATGACACGACTCGTTTCCATGACTTATAAACCCCTTAATTCTTGTTTCTAATATAGAAAAAGAGACGAGACAGAGATAAGAAGAAAAGAATGCAAGAAGAAGCAAGCAAAGAAATAGAGATATTACTCATAGATGATGATGAGGATGATGTTTTCTTTATAGAGACATCTTTTCAAAGAAAGATAAAAAACAACATATTGATCGCGAGAGATGGACAAGAAGGCATTGATATACTAATGAAGAAAAAGGGAGAGAGTTGCCTCCCTGATATAATTCTTCTCGATATCAATATGCCAATAATGAATGGCTTTGAATTTCTTCAAATCGTAAAGCAAGATCCAGAATTTAAAATGATCCCAATCATAGTTCTAACATCATCAAGTGCGGACGAAGATGTTATAAAAAGCTATAAATTACATGCAAATGCTTTTTTAAGAAAACCTGTTTCTGTTGTTGATTTCATGGAGGTAATAGAAACTTTTTCAGAGTTTTGGATTAAACTAGTAAGGCTTCCAAGTATGTGTGGCCGAATTTGAGAAGGAAACAGAATTCGTCTACTCTGATGATTGTTACTATTGAACTCTCAGGTAAAAAAATGAATTATCTACATCAAGAATTAATTCAGAAACTTCAAGAAGATCAAAGAATTTTTGATTTTCTTTGTGAGGGTTCTCTGGATGGTGTCTGGTACTGGGATCTCACCGATAATGAAAACGAATGGATGAGTCCAGAGTTCTGGAAAACATTGGGATATGATCCCAATACAAGAGAGCATAAGGCGTCGGAGTGGCAAGATCTAATTTTTGCAGAAGACTTAGAAACTGCTAATATTTTGATGCAAGAATCTATCAATAATCCTGATCGTCCCTGTTATCAACAGGTGGTACGATATCATCACGCAGACGGTGGGACTGTTTATATTCGATGTCGGGGTTATGTGGTTCGAGATAACGACGGAAATCCTATACGAATATTGGGTGCTCATAACGATTTAACGAAAGAGTATCAACTCAATAACCGTCTACAGCGACAATGCGACGACTTGAAACAGCTTGCTTATTCTATAAGCCATGACTTGCGTGCTCCTCTTCGAGCTATTTGCGGATACTTGGGTTTCTTAGAATCTTCCCTACAAAGTCCGGAAGATCAAGAAATATATAAAAAAATAATAGCATCATCCGAGAGACTTTCAGGATTGTTAGATTTTCTTGTATCCTATTCTCGTATAGATTTATTAGACAGTGTAGAGACATCAGAAAGTGTTGATTTGGGAGATATTATTGCGGATGCAATAACAGACTTAGACATGAAGTGCTGCGCATCTATTTCTTTTAGTAGAAAGATGTCAGTGGATTCGAATAGAAGCATTCTATACTCTGTCTTCAGTAATATTCTAGATAACGCAAAAAAATATCAAAGCCCTAATAGAAAGCTCGTGGTTTCTGTAGACATAAAAAAAGAAAGAAACTTCGTTATTCTTTCTTTTACAGACAATGGAATCGGAGTGCGAGAGAAAGACAAAGAGAAGGTTTTTCAAATTCTACAGCGCTTGCATCATAGATCTTCGATACCCGGAGATGGGATGGGACTGGCTCTCTCTAGAAAAAAAATAGAGCTTTTGGGTGGGAGTATAGATTTTATCTCTACATATGATGAAGGATCTACTTTCTTTGTAAAGATCCCTATTGTCTAAATTTCGTCTAGGGCAGAAGCGCAACATCATTCCAAAATGCGAAGATACTTTTTATTATTTTTCTAAATAGAGATGGTGCAATGGGTCTTTCAATGAATGCATTAGCACCGGCTATATAGCTTCTCAAAACATTTTGTGCTATCCCGGTGTTTGCAAGAACAAGTGTGGGGATTGCTTGGATGATATCGTTTAGATTTGATTTTGCATCAAGAAAATCTAAACCATCCATTATAGGCATATGCAAGTCTAAAAGGATTAGATTGGGGAGGTCTTTTCTGGGGAGTTCCAGGAGCAGCGCAATTGCTTCCTCGCCGTGCTCAGCGTGCATGATAATAATAGAAGAATCAAAGTCATGAATGAAAGTCTCGAGTATCTCTCTATCAATTGGATTATCATCAACAAGAAGCAAGCGCATGGGAAATCCATATACATGACAGTGAATCTATTCTCGTCGCTCTGCAGTCTCTTGAATGACGGTAGTGAGGCGTTGCTCAAGTGGAACTAGTTTTGCATCAAGAGTTCTTTCGACTTCGTGAGAAACAAGGCGAGAGAGTTCTAGCCGAGTATCATTCAAACTCCGGGCGGATCGCTGCTCGGATGCCTTAATGTCTCCTCGCAGTCTTTCCTCTGATGCTCTGATTTCACCTTGTGTTTCTTCTATTTTTTTCAATCCATGAGGAAGAGTTTCTGAGAGTGTTTCGTTCTGTTTTGCGACTTGGTCCACTAGGCCATCTTTTCTCTCACCTGTATCTTCATCTTGGACTCCTTCTACGATAGCTCTAAGGTTCTTGACTTCTTTCTCAAGTTGTTCGACTTTTTCTGGTGATGCGATCATCTCTGTTACCTTTTTGTAAAATCGTCTAGACCACCAAATAAAAAGACCTGTAGCAAGGGGTCCAATGAGCCAGCTATATGTGTTGATGATCTTTAAGAATGAAGACATAAATAAGACTTGGGTTTTCATTGTCTCTCTCCGACAGAATACAGATAATTTATATCAATAACAAGCAAAGACAATAGTATTGATAAGGTCTCTGCTTGTTATTCAGAAATAGCAAAAAAAAGACCACTTTGTCTATTTAGAAATATGTGCAAAACACCCGATTCTTCTATGTTTTTATTGATATATTCCTTGAGTATAAATTGTTTATTATTAGGGTATAAACATTAAATGTTCTTTTATTTTCACAAAGTCATCCATTTCAACAGAATCTATAATAAATAGTTCCAGTACTCGGAGTGCTGCGATGCAAGATGCGCGGGGTATTTTAGATGCAAAACCAAAACTCAATTCTCTTTGTTTTTCAGAATCCTGGAAGATGGCGATGTATTTCCCTCTCTCATGATTTATTTGATAAAGATGAAAGAGGAAATTAAATCCTTCCATTTTTGAGATAAGAACCTCCCATGCAGAAGCATCACTGGCCCAATAAGGCATCCTATGCCATCCTTGATGGATTCTCCCTTCCCATTCTCCGGGAATTCTAATCGCAGGGTCAAAAGAGGAGTCGTCGACCTCATACCCAAGCAAATCACGCGAGACTAATTTACTTAGGTCTTTGAGTGATATGATATTGAGGTCAATCATTTCAGATACTCTTTTAAGAATTCGTGATCTCTGGGGTCGAGGGCGACTTTATAGTCCAGTGTTATTTCTTCGTGGGTGTTTATATCGCGTAGGGCAATGATTTTATTTCCCTCATCTTTAACATTTGGATTGTCGGAGTGGTTTATAAATTGTGACCCATCCGTATACATTATAAAAAATTCGCCATCGACTTCTGTCCATTTCTTTATCTTTACAGTGTTTTCTTCTCCCAAAGAAGCAATGAGACCTAACCATTCATCCTTTGTCATAATGAGACAAGATTCTGATGAGAATTGCCATATCGCTTCTCCGCAGATAACGGGTGTGGATGTAAAGAGACCAAGTCCATGGACAGAAGAGTGCTTTATATAATGCGAGATGAAAAGCAAGGATGAGTCCTTTTTTATAAAAATCTTTAGAGTCTAAAGATTTTATTTTTTTGTATTTGTGGATATTTATCAAGAGAACGTCTAAAGAAATAAATAGAAGAAGAAAAGTTTACTGTGATATATTCGGCGCAAATGCAGTTTTTTTTCTGGCAAAACATGTGACATGCGAGAAATAAGAAAATGGGTAAAGCCTCCACTAAGCTCTATAATGAAGAAACACTGAAATCTCTAGGGACTGCTCCACTGCCTTGGGAAACACAAGATCAATTAGCCAAAGCTGCGTTTGGAGTATCAGGAGGCGCAGATCCCACCCCAACGGAATTCTCACCAAGTTCCGAAGCTTCTGCAGAACCACATAGTCCCAGCCTCCAGGGGAAAAACGAACGGCTGTCAAATCCATATAGTGAGGGGGCATCTAGTCTTGGATCATACAGTGAATCTTCTTCTCTAGATTCAGAACGTCAACACAGTGAAAAAGAACAAACAGAGCCCAGAGATCGATACAGAATATATTCGCATGATCATCCAGTAAGTGATTCTCGACATTCCTTTGAGTTTGAACCAACCGATATAAGAGTCAGCAGAGATTATCATGGACGTCTTGGTGATGTATTCAGAGATAGGTCTTTTTCGGGCAAGGATTCGACTACTGCATTCGGAGATTTTGGTACCAGTCACTCCAAAGATCCCAACGTAGCTCCTTCTTTATCCCACGAAGGTATTCAGACACCACATACTCCAGCCCACAAACAACAACAGCATCAAGAACCCGTTGTACACTCACCTGCGCCGCCGACAAATAAACAAGTTCCTCAACAGGAACAAGCGACACGCGGAGCTAAAGAATCTCTTGTAAATCAAACACCCTTCGGTCCTAGAACACCAAAAAATCCACATGCAAACTATAGAGTTCGCTTGGACGAGGGTGTGCAGAGTCCAGATCACCACAAAGTAAGCTTTATTGACAGTTTCGATGGTGGAATAGATCCAGAAAGAAGATCTCGAGAAGATGAAGATATAATGCATCATTTGCTCGAGATGAACGACGAGTATGGTGTTCCAAAAGCACAACTTCTTGGAGAACAAAGTCGAGTAAAAGGAGAAGCAAGAGAAGGTTCTCCTGTGCCTCGTTTATCACCACACGTACAAGATCGAATTCAACAGGCGTCTCAGGGACAAGGGCCTACCTCAAACGAGCCCTCCGCACCCACTCCAAACACTCCTTTTGCACCCACTCCAAACACACCCAGAGCAACTCCAGTTGCCCAGCACAACGATCCTTTTGGTGGACCAGTTCCAAGCCCCGATGGTCTCCCAAGAGAACCAGCTACAGATGTTTCCACGGAACGCCAGCTTATAATGGATGCTGGTTTGGAAGAGTCTCGTCGGCGAAGGTCAACAGAGCCTTTGAGCAGACAGACAGTGCCGCAACCAGATCCATCAAATACCCCAATAGAGAACTTAGCAGCACGACAGCGAGACCCGATTGCTGCACCATCAGCGCCTAGTCCTAATCCACACGAGGAGTGGAAAAGAAACAGAGAGGCGCAGGGAACAGGACCATTACAAATACGTCCGGGGCAGAGCATCCAGGTCCCAACGCCGGAGCGACTGCAACAAGAAAATCCACATACTAATTTGAGTCCAAATCTCCCTAATGTTCCTGGTGACTTGAGTCCATACTCGTCGTTCATTCAGAATATTCCCCAACAGACACAGGTGAATCCAGAAGTCCCCCAGCAAACACAAGTGAACCCTGGGATTCCCCAATATCCAAAAACTGATCCTGGAGTTTCCGAAGAGACAGAAACCAATCCTGGAATCCCCCAACAGACACAGGTGAATCCAGGAATCCCTCAACCAGCCCCAAAGCAAGACCCAATGGTTCCCATTGCTTCGAAAGTTTTGGAAGGAATGTTTTCTGGTGATTCACATTTTGATCGGGTCCATAAAAATCCGGAGTTGAAGGCAAGACTAGATTCTTTGCAATCTAGATTCCAGCAGCAGATGAAAAGACAGGAGGAAGCCCATGGGTCTAATATTCCGCAGGAAGTACAAGATCGCATCTTGTTGGAGACTTACAATGCGGCGGACGAAATAAATAGGGAGTCTTACGAGCAACAGTCTGGAGGAAATCCTTTTGCACCAGTTGATTCGACTCAAGCTCTTTCTGGACAAAAGCAACCTCAAGAACAGTTTGAACAAGTTGATCCGACTCAAGCTCTCCCCGGACAGAAGCAACCTCAAGAACAGTTTGAACAAGTTGATCCGACTCAAGCTCTCCCCGGACAGAAGCAACCTCAAGAACAGTTTGAACAAAGGGAGAGGGCACCTGGAACATTAACTAGAGACAATAATTCTTCTGCGGCTGGGTCGGCGGAACAAGTAAATACAAACAACGATTCTCCTGCAGTGCAAGCAAGGAATGAACGTAGGCGTTTCAGAGAAACCACCGGATATCTCGACGTTCTTTTTGATAATGAAGAAAGTTTTCCGCATGTATATAATAACGCGGAAGCACGGGAACAAATACAAGGTCTCAAGAGAGAGTGGTATAGAGAACTTAACGAGAACATGAACCCTGACCCTGAAATAGGACTCCCCATAGAAAAATACAAAGAAATAACATACAGGATACACCAACAAGCGAGTGAAATAGAGAGAAAGGCGAGTGAGGGGGCACAGAATGCTCCTGGGAATCCTTTTGCGCCTGTCCAAGAAAGCGGGTTCGGGGGAGAGCAACAACCTTCTCAAACTCGGGAATGGAAAGACAATATAAATGAACAACTTTACAGTGGAACTCAGGATGGTACTTCCTTGGGCGAAGCCCCAGAGCCAACATTGCGGGACAGTAATCCGCCCAACAACTCTGTCAATACACAAGCATATCAGGGAAGCCCTATTCAGTCTTCAGAGTCAACGCAAACAAATTTAGGATTTGCTCCGACTCCTTTTGCTCCACAGACTCATCCTTCTACTCCATTTGCACCATCGACGCTATCACAAACTTCCGATACGCAAGGAGGAGCAACTTCACCAGGACAAGCCCCTCCAACTGCTCCACAATCAATTTTAGAATTGTCGGATGATCAAAGAATCTCCGATACGCAGGGAGGAGCAACTTCACAAAGAGAAACAAATCAAAACGAAAACAGCTTGCAATTCCAATCAATGGAGACAGGGCAACGCGGCAGTTCTGAAGATACTCATTTAGAACCATGGGAAAGTCCGTTTTGGAATGATGTTGATAGTGGCGCAAGTGGCACAGGATCTGAAGAAGGGACACGATCTGGACATCCTTCTTCTCAGAACCCGGATGCACTCCAATTCCAATCCAATGAAAAGACAAAAACAGTTTCTCCGAAGAAGATAGCAGAAGCACAAAGTGCAGAGTTTGACCCTCCGGGACCAGAACAACGCACTGATACATATCCGGGGTCTCCTGGGTCTTCTTCCGACAACAAGACAAGTGAGGCCACATTAGATCAAATAATTGGGGAAGAAAATATCGATTCTCCTGGGTCTTCTTCTTTCGAAGAACAGACACCTGCAGGAAAGGTAAATCCTCAAGATCTGCATAGTCTTTGGAATGACGAGAGAAACCTAAGAAGTCTCCGACAGGCCAATCCTGATGCCCATAGAGAGTTGATGGGTCTCAAGCAAAAATTCAATGAAAGCTTGAGACGTCTTAGCCAGGAACATGGAGGAGAAGCACCAGATACTGCAGTTCAACAACTCATGAAACCGATGTTGAAGCAGGCGCAAAACATCTATAGACAGACTTATGGAGACAACGCATTCCAGGCTGGTTATGGAGAGGATGAGCAAAAACAATCTCCTTGGGGACATATAGATCTTGAAGGTGCCGCAGATGTTCTGGGAGAAGATTATTATCTTGGAGAAGAGGTTTCTCCGGGGACTTCTGGATCTCCGAGTTCTTCTGAAGGACCTATAGAGAACGAGGGTCTGCATTTTCCTAAAGTTAGCAATATGCCAAATGTTCACGAAATGCGTGAACAAGGTGGCTTTGCGGGGCAACCCAGCTTGGATTTAGGAAAAGAAGACAAAGACTTTCTTTTTGATGTGGCACCTGCTCTAGAAAACTTGATTTCTTCTGCTCAGAGTCCTGAAGAGAAAAAAGTTTTCGAGGAGATGCAAAGTAGACTGTCGTATATTCAACAGAGACAACCCGCTAGTAAAAACTCTCCAATGACTCTTTCTCCTCGTGAGCAAGAGCAGTTGGATGAAGCGAAACAAATTTGGAACGTCGCGCAAAGTAAAATTCCTGGATTGAGTGATCGTATGTCGGATGTTTCTGGTATACAAGATTTATCAAATACCGGGGAGCATGCTCAGATTGGTCAATTGGCTCCGGTGGGAAGAGGAAATCAAGCACAACCTTCATTCGACTCTAGCTCAACGCCGCAACAATTTCAGCCTTTTGTTGATCATGGGTCGCTACCAAAAAGATCGTCGGGTGCTAAACTCGAAAGAGACTTACAAGAAGCGCAAATGCATGATTTTTTCCATCCAGTAGATAAGCTGGATGGAGAAGAGAAATCTTTTCTTGATATGGATAGTTCTCATTTTGAGAGGCTTCGTGAAGGGGGTCTCGATGAGGAGCAAGGTGAAATCCTTGATAATGTAGAAAGGGTGGCTTCTGAATTCAAGAGGATTGTGGAAGAGAAGGGAGGTCTGTCTCAATTTGAACGGGTACAGATGGGTGAATATAAAAAAATATGGGATCAGTTTAAGAAGCTAAATCCAGATGTTTTAGAAAATGCAGGATTCAGTGAGAATGATGCGAAGCTTTTTGATGATGGAATGCCAGGGAACCTAGTCGATCAAAAAGAACAAGACGTTTCTCCTAGAGCGTTTGCCGATACGGATATGATGGACAATTCTGCGTTTGCGGATACAGGTGTAATGGAGAGTCCATTAGGAGAAGATTCTAAGGATCCTGCTCTTGCTTCTGCTCCAGAAACAAAAGAAATTGCATCTCTTCTCGAGTCTGGACAAATGAGTCATGAAGAGATGTCACATCTCAGAGATGGACTTCTTGAAGAAACAGATTTAGAGCATCCCGATGATTTTTCAACTGAGCAGCGCAATGAGCTAAAGCGCAGAATAAAAGAAGCGCATGGGAATAAACAGAGATTACAGGATAGAAGAGAGCAACCATCGAATAATAGGTTATACCGAGATGAAGCTCCTTCGGATAACGTGAGTCATCAAACTCAGATCTTGGGCGACCTTCATCAAGCATTACGTAGAGAAACAGAAGAAGCAGAGAAGAGAGGAGCTTCGCAAGAAGAAATTAATCAAATAAAAAAAGATTACAATGCCTTGATGATAAGAACACAGAATAGTTTATCAGGATCTTCAAATCCAACAAATCTAGGAACCGCGCCAACTCCTCAAATAAAAGCAAGAGAGGAAGACACACAGGTCTCTAGTCGTCCAGAAGAAGACACACAGGTCTCTAGTCGTCCAGAAGAAGATACACAGGTCTCTAGACGTCCCGAAGAAGACACACAGGTCTCTAGACGTCCCGAAGAAGACACACAGGTCTCTAGTCGTCCCGAAGAAGACACACAGGTCTCTAGTCGTCCAGGATCCGAAAGTCCTTTTGATGGGGATCCTTGGGGCGATGACGAAGAGACGTCAACAGACACTCCAAGCCCCACAGAAAGAATATCTGCTCCAGAAACGGAAGCATCGTCTCCATCGATGAAAGAAGAAGAACCTTCTTATCCGATGGAAGCAAGAAACTTGGAGGATATAAAAGAAATATTACAAGCGGCAGAGCAACCGTCTTCTTATGGTGAAGAATCTTTAGACTCTAAAGATTGGAACGAGAATGAAACAAGACAGTTTAGAGGATTCTACAATCCAGGTGCATCTGCAGAGAAACTTTCAGATGAGGATATAAAGGAAAATCTTCTCCCCGCAGAGAAGCCAGAGACTGAAGATGTTCTCTCTGACGAGTCTCACGAGTCAATAACTTCTCTGGCGAATAGCATCTCAGAGGCGTTGGGAGACGCCCCAGAGCATAAAGATCTAGTGGAGCAACTTGAAGAAGTCCAATCCATGCCAACAGACTCCCCAGAGGCTAAGGAGTCAAGATGGAAGCAATGGCAAGACACCAAATTTGCTATAAAAGATGCCTTGGGTCTAGATTCGGGAGAAGAGGATACTGAAGGATTTGATGAAGATACCTCCGAAGGTGCTATTGAAGAAGATGTTTTTGAAGACGAAAAACTGATAGGCAATGAAGCAAGCGACAATAATGGAAATGAATCTAAACTTAGAGGAAAAGCTTCAAGAGTTCCTAGAAGAAAGGGAGCAGAAACAAAGTCATATGAAGATGTTGAGATAGATTCACCAGAACGACATATAGGTAATGATGAAGATAGGTCTATTCAAAGGGATATGAACCTGGAGAAATTTAAGTTTCTAAAGGAAGGGTTACGTCATTCGGATGGAAGTCCTATTGCAACAGATCATTTTCCAAGAGATATAAGAGATGGTCTTTCTGATTTAGAGGATCGTGCGAACGAATGGTCTGAATCAGAAGAAGCTCCTAGCCCCGAAGAACTAGAGAAATATCATTCGGATATGGGGCAACTTCGAACAAAGCTTCGTAAATTCAAAAGCACATTAAGAAGAAATCCCGAAACATATAAACGTGGACATAATGCTCAACAAAATGAAGTAGGTGAAGAATCATCTGCTAAGGACCAGTTAGATCAAAAAGAGGACAACAAAGACACAGGAAAACAAGAGTTTGCTTTCAAGGATCTGTCCCAAACTATAGAGGATATTAAAAAACATGAAGCGCCCACACCAGGGCTCTCGCATGAAGCGTCCACACCAGGGCTCTCGGACGATCATCCTGTTATGCAAGAATTGTCGGCGGCAAATGAACAACACTTGGTAGATAGTGCTATCGAGCATGTGAAGAATATTCGCGAAAAGGAACATACGACACACCTATTGCAGCAGCTTCTTCCGAACACAGCACCGGCTTCTCTTAGAGAGGAATTGGAAAAGCACGGTCAAATTCTACAAAACTATATGCAGAGCCCGATATTCTCTGTCTTAACTGGAGAGAGTTTAGGGGGAAGTGCAGACTTAGGTAGCGAGCCTGAAGAAACTCGATACATGAGCAGAGGAGAAAAGTTCAAGCATCACCTCTCACGATTAGAAAATTTACGAGCCGAGCATGATCCGGCCTTTAGACAAACAGAAGATCGAATCTTTGATCATCTCTCTGGCGTTGGTGATGAAGAGCACCGTTCTCAACTAGAAGAAATATTCAAACAACTAGGAGAAGGTCCTGGAGTAGGGGGCGATGACGATTTTGCTCTAGATGCCCATCTAGAGCAAAATCGCTCTCGTTTGAGTGAATATCGTAAACAAAGTCGTTCTCGACGAGAGAGAGATGACGAGTTCTTATCTTCGAGAGAGGAGAGAGAGGGGACTGCGGAGTTTGATAAAGACACGCAGGAAACCCAGAGCGAGGATACTGATGAAGGTGTTCAAGTTGACTCTGCGAAGAGTGAGCCTAGAGCAGAGTCTTCGGATATAGATACAGAAGATTATCAAGAAGAAGATTATCAAGAAGAAGATTATCAAGAAGATGATCAACAAGAAGATGATCAACAAGAAGATGATTATCAAGAAGATGATCAACAAGAAGATGATTATCAAGAAGAAGATTATCAAGAAGATGATCAACAAGAAGATGATCAACAAGAAGATGATTATCAAGAAGATGATCAACAAGAAGATGATTATCAAGAAGAAGACTATCAAGAAGATGATGCTTCTCCGAGCCAACCCATAGAAAGCACAGAAAGCAATGCTCCGGGAACGAAGGGTGCCCTTCAAATTCAACCCCAGGCAAAACAAGCAAAGAAAAAGAAAAACAATAGTGCAACGCTTAATAGAGCCAGAAAGTTCCTCCGACATAGCCAAAAGCTAAAAGGGTATATGGACGAGTTTAGAGAGCAATCAGAAGACTCACCATGGCTACGTAGATTGTCTGATAGACTTTTTCATGGTTCTACAATGAAAGCTTTTGATCAAGCTTACAACCAAGAGCACGCAGAAGCCCTGTCCCATCTATTGGGACAAGATATAGGTCCAGATCAAGAGGAAGAAGTTGTGCGTTTGGGTAGGTCGCTTTTTGGTCCATTGATAAGTGCATTTGGTGAAGATGCTCTACACGGTGACTACCCATCAAATATACGAAAGCTCTTGAAAGAATCTTCAAGAAGAGAGTCTCGTAAAAGGATGAAAGAAGCAAAGGCTTCGGGAGAAGGTGGTTTATTTGATGATGCAACCGCCTTTATATCGGATGCATCTGAGTTAATAACTGGGAACAGATCTTATCGAAGCCAAAGAACAGGAGAAAAACTGAATCAAGAGAATCAGACTCCCGACTCTAACCAGACTCCGGATTCTAATCTTTTTGATGAGAACGCGGGAGAGGCTCCCAAAGAAAAAACGCCACCATCTTTCCGCGTTGTAAACGACCATTCTCATCCAATACAAAATGCATTGGCAGGAATGGGAGAGAATCCAGAAATCTTCGAGGCTGCTCAAGGAACTCATAGTGAGGCGTTTGATCTTTTAGATAAGAATAAATCGATTTTTAGGGATCATGGTAAAAGATTACAAAGGACATTAGGAAAAGACGCATACAGATCTGCATACGGAACAATGGTTCGAAATCTAGAGTCTCGTCTAAAGGGTTTGCATAAGGAAGGTTCTTCGGGACATCGTCTGCAAGAATATTTGGATGATAATTACGATATGGGTAATTGGCATCCAAAAGGAATTGCGCAAGATTTTGTGCGACAGGCACAACAGTTTGGACGTGATATAGATCCACAATACAAGGCAGCTTCTCATTATCAGAGCGAACTACAACAACGTTTCCCGGAATTATTTACTGGTGAAGAGTTGCCAGATCTTCCAGAGTTGCCCGAAGAACAAGCAGAGGATACAGGAATGAGAAACGAAGATGTTTCCGCAGAAGAAGAAGTTGCTCCGACTCAAAAGAAGAAGAAGCAGAGCTGGGGTGAGAGAGCCTTAGGCTTGACTGATCGAACTGGGGATGAAGAGTACACAGAAACTGCAATAGCAGATGGAGAAAGAGTCGAAAAAGAAAAGAAACAAAAAAAGAAACAAAAAAAGAAACAAGGCATAGTTGAGAGAGTCTTAGGCTTGACTGATCGAACTGGGGATGAAGAGTACACAGAAACTGCAATAGCAGATGGAGAAAGAGTCGAAAAAGAAAAGAAACAAAAAAAGAAACAAGGCATAGTTGAGAAAGTCTTAGGCTTGACTGATCGAACTGGGGATGAAGAGTACACAGAAACTGCAATAGCAGATGGAGAAAGAGTCGAACGGGAGAAAAAGGAGGAAGAGGAAACACAAAAAGAACTATCACAAACCAAGGCAAGGCATGGTGTAAAGAAAGTACTAAGACATCTAGGAAAAGGAAGTTGGAAGGCAGAAGATCTTCTTCGAGAGCCTGATACTATGCCATTTGCATGGCACACAATTCTTGGAAAGATCGACGATCCAGAAGAAAAACGGCAAAAATTGGGCAAGCTGATTCAGGATGCTCAAATTGAACACAATATGTTGCCCCCAGACCAAGCGGCCAGTCTCGAGGAGTCACGCAAACAAGAAACTCAGAGAATCAAAGAAATTTCCGACTCTCAAGCAGAAGTTTCCGACTCTCAAGCAGAAATGCCCGATTTTGCAAACTGGCTAGGCGGGGACATGGTGGATGATTTGGCAGAGTATGGTGTGAATGTATCTGGCAATGAAGAAAACATTGAAGAAGATGATCTTTCTAACAAAAGTGTTTCCATAGATAATGATGATAAAGATCCAGATTCTGTATTGGGCGCTAAAGGTCCTCTCGTGATAACACCGATGGAGAAGGCTATGGGAGATCCTATGCCTGGAGGCCAAGAGGTTGGTGAGCAGGGTGATATTGGTCATTATCGACAAATGGGAGGCCAGCCTGTCTTTATAGAAGGACCAGCCCCTGCAGAGCCAGAGCCTCCGCAACCATCGCCTATGCAGCAAGAGACGCCGGAAGAAGGTGTGGGTGTTTGGCAGTTTACTCGAGGAGACGAGTATTATCAGCCGGGGAGTCCTGATGACCATGGGATATCAGATCCTGGACCAGAACAAGAAGTGGTAGATTTTATTTCAAACTCCGGAGAAGAGTCGAACGGTTGGGGAGATGGTGGAATGGATGGATTTCTAAAATCCATTGGTGTTTCTTTTGAGCAAGAAAATGTTTCAATAGAAAAGTCTACTGGTCCTCTTTGTTTTGTTCCGATACATAAATAAATAGTTTTGCACAAAGAGAATAAGCCGTTATTCTGTCATCTGTAAAAACAGAATCTTTAGAGTCTAAAGATTTCCTCAAAGAGGTGGCAGGATAATGGCCCTTACAGATCTGCAAGTATATATAGAACCACCCCCGATAGACACAGGTTCGACCTTGCCTTTTGATGGAGTGCATGAGTTCTGTCGAAATGAAGATGGTCGCGAGACACTGACAGTCAATATTATACCTACTCCAAATGACGCAACAAATGTTGGGGAAGCTATAACGGTATCTCTTTGGAAGAAGCGTCGAGGAGATTTAGAGGAGATTGTGCAGTCCCGAAAAACATTTACTTTTGCGGGTCAGGTGCCTAATGGTGGACAACAACTGACGTGGGACATTCGGGAGATTGTCTATTCTGCGACAAAGCCGTTTCCGATGCTGCGGAGGGGGAGTTATTTTATAAAGGTAACGCACGATACGTCTGTCTTAGAGAAGGGTTCCGAAACTTTTCGCGTTTGTTTAATGACAACGGAAGCCTTTGAGAGGAGGTGGTTGGAGGGAGCGACTAGACAGAGCAATGATGATAGAATGTGTCGAACGCAGCCTTCGGCAATTGCAGGTGTGGTGGTTAGTGAGGTTTCGAAAAATCATCCAATGGGGATGCATCGTTTAAATCTCGTTTATGATGGTCAAACTCCTCCCATGCCTTCATTATCTTGGGGTGGGACAACTATCCCAATTGATACAAGCTTACCGGGAGGACTTAATAAGGAGTACGTTCTATTAGCACAAGACCAGCAGAGCTTTATTACTGTTCGAGTGAATCCAAGGCTTGTGCCTGCAGTAGACGCCACAGAGAATCTCATTATTGACAAAAAGAAGTTCCAGAGAAAGACTTTGCGAGAGTGGATTGATGCAGAGTGTGACTGGATGGAGAAGGAACTTCTCAAGACACCCATTGAACCTTCTTTGGTTGTTACGGATGATGATCTGACAACATTACAATCCAGTACCACAAGTGGCTCCCAACCTCTTCCAGCAATACCCCAGAACTTCGACTATGACTTGAAGTCCAAGCCTATATCTTATTTCCCCGCGTCTGGGGCGCACTGGTTGCGCCTTCGCTTGCCCTATTGTCACCCTATCAAGTTCGACTATCTTATAGGCGCTGTGGGGGGGACACGGGTTATTGATATAAACTTGTCTTGGGTTCACTTTGATGCACACAATTTTTTGCAGATTATGCCCTTTAATCACAGCACCGCGTTCTCTTATCTTGGTCTCATTCATATAGGGTCGTTGCGAGGATCTGTTGAGATTCCTTCTTTCTGGAGACTTCGATACTGGGCTGGAATAGAAAGCAGGGAAACACCGACACCCATCTTGGATTGCATTGGAATGAGAGCGGCTGTAAAGGCGCTGCCTGTTTTAGGTCAAGCTTTTCGTGGTGGTATTGCGGGTCAATCTTTTTCAAAGGGTGGTGTCTCGCAGTCAGTTACATTTACATCTTCGGCTAGTTATGGTGTGTATTCTGCGACGATTAAAGACTATAAAGAAAGACTTGAATTATTGGAGCACCAGTTGAAACGACACTACTATGGTATTTCTTTGAGTGTGGTATAGATATTTTATTGCAAAGAAATATGTTTCTTTTTTTGCAATACCGTTTACACTTACACAGAAGCAAAGGAAAAATCTTTAGACTCTAAAGATTTCATTAGAACTATCGAAGGAGATTATAGAAATGCGACGATCTGAGCGTGACAGCATGACGATGAGTGTTCCAAGATCGATGGCGATTAGACCGCCACGTCTGGAGAGTTTTGAAGAGGAACAGAAGAAAAAAGAGAACGCTCCCAATATAGATCCGAACGCGGCTCCAGATAGTCCTCCAGTGGATTCTCGGATAGCCCGTCAGATGCGAAGACAAAACAGAGAAATACGCAGACAAAGGGCTCGTTTGGGAGACTTTGCTCTTCCTGAGAAGCAAGGCGAAGATAATCTTGTTTATTCATTTGGGAAGACACAGCCGGTGGGGAGGATTGAGGTTGGAGATGATGGAGCGGTTTCGGTCGTTGAGAATGGAACTGCGAATCAGAGCCCCATCACAGAAGAAGACTTCGGCGCTGGGTTTGATAACCCAATGGTCGAAACAATTCCTATAAGTCAAGAAATTCGGGTGGTTTCCGAAGATGGTAGCGCTTCGGATTCGGTCATTGTGGAGGCTTTAGATCTGGTGGCAGTGCCTGTATTGCCAGAGGTTCCTGTTCCGGAGTCTGTTGATAGCAAGTAATTACTTCTCGAAAGAGAAATAAATTTCTATTTTTTGTTAGAGGATGTGTCCAATGAAACCCAATGGTGGAAACGAAGAGCAGCAAGAAGGTTTAGTGAATGCTCTCGGAGGAGAACCACCACCAGGATGGGGGATTCATCCTATTGAGGCGCACCTTTGGGATGCTCCAAGATATCGAATACATCCTCTAACAGAGAAGCTTGAAGCTTTGGGTGGAATTTTCCATCGCCTTTGGCCAGAGCATGTAGAGATTTTGCGTCAGATGAAGATGGATGGGTGGCCGCAAGATGACATAGCAGAAGTTGCCTATACTTTTCGGCAAAGACAAGACGAGGAATACGAAGCCCACGAGGCTATTATTGAGGGAGCAAAGCAGCAAAGGCTCGCTCAACTAGAAGACGATGTGGCGGCATCGCACGGTATTGGTGTTGATCCTGAAGAAGAGATGATGCAAGAGCAAATGATGGAAGAAGAAGAGATGGGGAAATCTTTCCAATTGCTTCGGAAGTCATCGGATAATTCTGAAATCTCTATGCCTGCCTTTCCTTATGCCTATGATGCATTTGGTCCTGTGTTTAAGGAGAGCAGTCTACGACATCACTATGAAGTACTTCATAGAAAATATGTAGAGATGTTTGAGGAAACTCTCAAAGGAACTGCATGGGAGGGGCTTTCTCCTCTGTCTATTATGATATCTCTTTCTCAGATGCCACCGGGATTGGTAGATAAACTCATTCACTATTTGGGTGGAGATATTAATCATTCATTCCTTTGGGCTTCTATACAACCTCAAGAGAGAACTGAAGAAGAAGAGGAGAAAAACACATCTAGAGCATCTATCTCCGATCTTTTAAGAAATGCGATAAAAGATTTATTTGGTAGCATGGAGGAAATGATTGCTAGTGCTAAACGAGAAGCGAATCGTTTAGTGGGATCGGGATGGTTGTGGTTGGTATACCGTGGGGCCACGGATAGGTTGGCGATGTATACCTTGAGAAATCATGGCAATCCACAAATTATGTATGATGTGGGTCCAGACAACCCAAGTATTCCTGGTGATATCCCTCTCATAGGAATAGATCTATGGGAGCACGCCTACCTCGCTGAGTATGGACCCGACAAAGAAGCATATGTGGAGGATTTTTTTCAAATAATAAATTGGGACGTCATTAACCAAAGGCTTTGGCAAGCAAAAGGATTTCCTGATTCGGATCTGCTAAAATCAAACACGGCAGAGGAACTTTTAGAAGAACCCGAAGAAGACAAGGATTTGTCCATGCAACCCCTCACAATCGTACACAAGTCGCAGTTACAAGAAGAGAAAGAAAAAGACGGAGAGAACGAATTTCCTCCTCTCGTATTCAAAATGGACAAGGGCATGGGACAGGGAGACGGAGGGGAACGCAGGCTTTCGCCGCAAGAAGCCGCGGTTGAAAGAGAGTTTGATTTTTCAAGAGAAGCAACGGGTGTTGCCAACGCCTCTCCCACCCCAAGCGATGACAGTCAACCGCTTCCATCCGAAACAAATCCTCCCATTTATCCTGCCCAATAATTCTCTCTTCCCAAAACTTATTCTTTACAACACTGCTAAAAAAACAATAAAGTTTGTACAAAATCTTTAGAGTCTAAAGATTTTCAAAGATGGTTTATCTTCTACATAACCTATAGGCGAGTTTTTATATAATGAGTATAAATAGTTGGTTGAAAAACAGAGCTATGGGTCAAGAAGATTCGATGTTGATGATGCAGGAGCAAACTGTATCTTCTTCACCGAATGCTTTTTTTCAAGATCATTATCATGGTGGAGTGCATGGAGCAAAAGGGAGTGAGGTAAAAAATAATGGAGTCCCTGTAGGAACAGGGAATGTTCTGGCTACTCACAATGCCGCAGAACAACAAAGCAGTATTATCACTCCATCAACCCAAATGTCTCCCAGTATGTATAGACAAGGCCCGGACGCATACAAGTCTCTTCCCAGTGGAATGGTTCCTGCGAGAGGGCCACGCACGCGATTCTTCGACCCTCTGACACTCATGTACTCTGCCGGATATAGAGAACGTCGCTTCTCGGTGTCCTTTGACGCCCTACGCGCCATTGTGAAGCAGGTGCCTATCATCGCTTCCATTATCACGACACGAGTCAACCAAGTCGCAGCCTTCGCCCAACCCTATAGAGAAAACAAGCAGGTCGGATTTCAAATCCGATTCAAGGACGATGGACATCAACCATCTGATGAAGAAAAGGAACAGATTCGAAGACTCGAGCAAATGATTATGGCGTGTGGATTTGGACCCAACCCATACTCTCCCTACCCACGAGATGACTTTGAGACTTTTCTTAGAAAATTCACCACAGACTCACTTACGCTAGATCAGGCATGCGCCGAAATCACTCCAGACACATATGGTCGCCCCTATGAGTTCAGAGCAGTAGATGCCGCAACAATTAGACTCGCAGCCACATTTGAAGGTTTCCGAGGAAGCGGTCCCAACAGACTGCAGCGTGAACAATTTACAGATGGCTTCCAGGAGAGATGGAAAAAAGTATATGGAGAAGAGTTTGGAGGCATGACATCTGATCAGGTCTTTTCTATACAACTCCTTCATGGCCGCATCGAAAATATCTTTTCATACAATGATCTTGCATTCTGTGTGAGAAACCCTGAAACCAATATCTGGAACAATGGATACGGAACCAGTGAACTAGAGAAAGCCCTCAACGCTGTCCTGGGGATGCTTTGGGGCGAGATTTATAATCGAGCTTTCTTTAAGCAGGGTTGTGTGGGAGAGGACACAAGAGTTTTTACTGACGAAGGTGTTTTCTACATCAAAGATCTCCCAGTAAATCCAGATGTCGAATTTTCACCCATCGGAAATGTTTGGAATGGATCGAGGTGGGTTCCTTTTGATGTTGTCTCTACGGGGCAAAAAGAAACCATTCGAACAACACTTGATGATGGATTTGAGATACACACATCACCCGACCATAAGTTCCTCGCACTGACGGATAGCGGCGAGATACTCATGAGGCCAATCGCGGAGATACAAGAAGGTGATTTTGTTGCTCGTAGCTTAGAAGTAGCCCCCATAGAATTGCCCGAATCTCTGATCTACATAAGAAACAAAAATATACCCAAGCCTCTATTAAAAAGAATGGCAAAGCATTTAGAGGAGCATTGCGATATAAGTTCTTTATTCTTCGAGGAAAGAACACTTTTGCTAAAACTTGCCAATTTTGCGGATGATTCTAGCCAAGAGTTATGTTCTAGAGATGAAATAATTGAAATCTGTCAGAAACTGGATTGTTGGGATTTCCTGGAGGAACTCTCCTACCAATGGATTCGTGTTTCTTCTATCGAAGACATGGAAGAGATGCGCCCAATGTACGATGTGAGAATCAAGGATTCCTCGCACCAGTGGTCCTGTGGTGGAGTGATTCTCTCCAACTCCGCGCCGAAGGGATTGATCAACATTAAGGGCGACGAGATTTCCGAGGCCCAAATGGAAAGCTTTAGAAGAGCTTGGTATGCCATGATCGCAGGTGTGGAAAACTGTCTTCATGGAGATACGACAATCTGGACAAGAGAAGAAGGGATGGTTTCTCTTGAAAACTATATTGAAGGCACGGAAGAAAAAGAAGCGACAATCTGGACAGGAAAAGAATGGGCTTCTGGTCTGGTCTATCGCACAAAGGAGCAAAAACAACTTTGTCGTCTAAAACTGGCGTGTGGATTGGAGATCAAATCATCACCAGATCATAAGTTTAGAGTTTTAGGTGGTGGAGATGGTCTTCCTGTTTGGAAACGACTCGAAGATCTTCAAGAAGGGGATTATGTTCTTGTAAACAAACAATCCCCACAAAACCCGGACAATATTCCACACTGCAACGGAAAACAAGTCACACCCGATCTCATGGAAGTCCTAGGATGGGCTGTTGGTGATGGGTACTTTAGTGATAAAGGAATGCTTTGTTTCTATCACCATGAAAAAGAAAGAGAGATACGAGAACGACATCTTTCCATACTCAAAGACTTTGATCCTGCAGCACGTTTGAAAGATATCCACATTACTCCCGAAGAACAGGAAAAGATCAAAGAACGATATGGTTTCAAGAGTGTTGCGTCTGAGCGACTTCAAATTGTTTTAAATAACGTCAATTTTGCCAGATGGTTAAAAGAAGTCGGATTCCAGTTTTCCTCTGAAGGGAAAAACGTCCCTCCGTTTGTGTATACCCTTCCCAATGAATTGAAATTTGCTTTTCTCCGAGGACTCTTCTCTGCCGATGGTCACATAGGAGATGGACGTTTTGTCGCAATCACGATCACAAATGATAGTTTGCGTCAGGAAGTGAAGTGGCTTCTTAGTTCAGTTGGAATCCGAACAAATCTGTCGGAAGGAAAACAAAAAATTGTCATAGATGGCCCTCTTCGGTATTACGAAGAGAAAGAGTCGCTTCTTCGCATAAAAGACAAAGACTACTTTTATGAAAACATTGGATTCCTTCAAGACCACAAGCAGCCCGATGATTTAGTAAACCCCAACGAGGCGAATAAACATAGCCGGGTTTCTCCGCGAACAACTTATTTCTTCGCCAGAAAAATACAAAAAAAGAACAAAGAGGCTAATTACGAATTACTAACCCTGCGAGAAAGGTTGGACCTTAATGCGATAATTCGAGGCGATGATGGGTGTAGTCTCCCCCGCATTCTTCGATTTCTTGAGAAAGTAAATATTACTCCACCCAACTGGCTTCTTGAGTATCACTTCTCTCCTATCTCAGAAATTGAGATAACAACTGATTTCGTTGACATGTTTGATGTTTCTATCAACACAGATCTACACGCTTTTGCCGCGAACGGGATTGTCATTTCAAACTCGTTCAGAACCCCTATATTGCAGGCGGAACAGATGGAATACATCGACCTGCAGCATACGAATCGGGAGATGGAATTCCAGTCCTGGCTGGAGTATTTGATTCGTCAGGTTTGCGCGTCTTACTTGATTGATCCATCTGAGGTTGGTTTTGATTTAACAAGTGGTGGTGGGAGTGGTGGGGCACCTGTGTTTGAGAGTAAGCACGAGTGGAAAATAAAGCACTCTCGAGACAAAGGGCTTCGGCCTCTGCTTCGTTTTATATCGAAACAAATCACGAAGTACATAGTGGACCCATTGGATTCGAGGTTGTATTTCGATTTTGTTGGTTTGGATGAGTTGTCTGAGAGAGAGCGCGTGGAGCTTCTTAATATGAAGATGAGCGCGTTTATGACACTTAATGAAGGTCGTGCATCTGAGGGTCTTCCTCCTCGTCCGGATGGCAATGTGATTTTGAACCCTGCTTGGATTCAGGCGAGAACCTTATTGGAAGAAGAGGGGCAGATGTTGCCCGATCCCAGTGAGGAGCAAATGGCGTATATGACTGCGGGTGAGAATGAAATTCCAGGGTATGGTCAAGCCAAGCCAGTTCCGCTTTATATGCAGACTAATCCGGATAGAAACAAAATTCCTCCTTTGGGTGGTGTGCCAGATCCAAACGATCCAAATCAAATGTGAAAAAAATATGATTAAACGAAAGTCACGGGACCTCTATATATTACCTAGTAAACCTTCGGATATTTGGTCATCCTTAGAAAGCACTGAGGAGGTTATGGAGGAGGTGGGGTGTGTTGACTTTGTTTTCAAGGGAGAAGTTTACTTTCGAATTCACCCTCGAGAGAAGGCACCGTATTGGAAGATGAATACGGATATACATCCGGGGACATTTGCAAACTTATTGATCCAAGCATTATTTCGCGACGAGAAATTAAAGACAACGAAGTTGATAATCAACAGGCATGACAATAAGCCGATTATAGAAATAAGCCCCGAGGGGGTTCTTCCAAAGTTAGTGACACTTTCTTCGTTTGAAGAGAAAGTTTTTCAGTTTCTTTGGGAAAGATATTTTGCGACACAGAAGTTTGAGCTTCCCCTTGCTTTTCCTGGTGCGTCCAAATCTCTTTGTGTGAAAGAAATCTAAATTGCTTGCTAATTGAAAAAAACAGTAGGTATTATGGGTTTGTTTCTCGGCATTGTTTTGAAAAAAATATAGTGAGACATCCATGCTACCACCGCAACCGGAACAAAATTCGACCATTCAAACATCACAGGAAAGTGGAAGTAGTTCTACAACAGGACAAGGCAATCCCTTCTCTCCGGTAGGAGGATCGTTTGGAAAAGACGAGGCTGCAATAGGAGAAGTCCATCATTGGACTGATGGGGATTTCAAGAAAGTGGCTCCGGGCGAATGGGTGCCGGTGGATAATGAATCAGGTGGACAAGAAGAGGGAGCATTACAGATAAGGCCACAAGAAGACGATGACAGTAGCCAAATGGCTCTGGGTGATACAGGGATGGATGGGTCTGAGTTGTCGGCGTTAGGTAGTCAATATGATGAAGACGATGCTCTTCGGTTGTTTTCAGAGTACGAATCGAGCCGACTAAGTGCCGAGAGTATTGGAAGAGGTACACCATTTGCTTCATCAATATTAGATGAAGGAGAAGATGAGAAACCCGTAGATCTATTAGTGCAAAACCCTTCTTTGATATCGAGTATGATTACTTCTTCTTTCTCAGAGGATTTGGGTAGTGAAAGGTTCCGCCAAATAATTCAAGAAAACTTATTATTGCATATCCCAAAAATGGGAAATATTGAAAAAAAGAATCATAAGAGTGCTTTAAAAATACTGACATTGGCATTTTTGGAGACACTAGAACGAGATACAAAAGAGCTTGGGATAGCAGGAGAGCAGATCTCAATTTGGGCAAGCGAGAAAATACAATCACTTCAAATCACACCAGCAGAGGTATCTTTAGGATCCGCTTATTTAGCTCAGTACACTTGGGCTTATATGCCATTTAGCACAATGACACCCCCAAGCAGCTACAGTGCAGCATGGTTTGCGGGAGTGGAGATACTGGGTAGAAAGCCAGGGAGTGATGAGGGTTATGAGCCATGGTTGGCAGGATCGTTTTGGATGACAGTCGTGGGGCCAACATTTTACAAATATTGTTTAAATGGGGGTATTTATCGAATTGCCCATGAGTCAATGGGCGACAGACTCAATATGAAAATGATTGAATATCTTCACAGTTTTTTATTGAAAGAGGTAGTGCCCGATTTGGGTAGAGAGGATATGTTGGATCAAGGCATTTTTACTTTTAAATCTATTGATAATCCCTACATACCCGACAAGTTAGAAGATGTTGGCAGTGAGAGTGCGTTCTTAAATAATTCTGCTCCATTTTTAGCACTGACATTGACATATGCTCTTCAGTATATGGTTGAAAATATGCTTTCTATGGATTTTGCTTGGGATTCTCAAGATCTTTATAAGTTTACAAATATGATGAAACAAAGACAGAATCAGAACAGTCTACAGATAAAGAGCATTTAGCTTTATCTATATTGTTTTGAGGAAACTTCATAATGACACATGTGATGGATACAGGTGGATTTGCTACTGATTTTGATTTCGAGGGAATGGAGGGATTTCATGGTGCTAGAAGCACACCTTTTGTTCATGAGATCGGAGTGCCGTGTCCATGTATGATGTTGAGTCCAAAAGAAGGTGCGGTAGGACATTCAGATCCAACATGCGATAGATGCAGTGGTTTTGGATATCTTTGGAGAGGGGCCGCTGAATTACGAGGAATTATATCAAATGTTTCCTTTAGAAAAGACCTGCAAGATATTGGATGGGTTCAACAGGGTGACATGTTCTTATCCATGGGAACGCACCCAAGAGACATTAGTGATTTTGATCGTATTACAATAAGAATACCAGTTCCTGTTCAGCCTATGGTTTTGGTTCGGGGGAAAAAGTCTACTTACTCTATTCGATACGACGATACACCCGACAATTCAGATGTTTTAGAGTGGGAGGCGGGGGAAGAAAAGGCTATTTGGGTAGAGGATGAGGACGGAGTTTATTATGAGCCTGCCTGCTATGTGCTAAAGGGACGATATATTGAATGGGTTGCGGGTCCAGCAGTGGGTAAAAAATACACAATTAAATACAAGGCGTACCCCGAATACATATGTTGGGCGACACCAACACAAAATTTTGATGGAATGAAATTAATCGGACCATCTGCGCTAATGAGAAAGATAGCCTTGCAAGTAAATCCCAAGAAAAAACAAATTCGTCCACCTTGGCAAGATCGTGTAAGCAATGCGACAAGAGGCAACCATAGCAACAAGGATGCTTTTATGACGCTTCCTTCTGTAGAGCCGAGTAGATAAGAAGATGAGCAATGTTGTAAATCGAAATAATATGCTCTCTCGTGCTCTTCGCACGGCTTTGGAGAAATGGAATTTATTTCTTGATAATCTACCTGAAGCCTTAAGTGAAATAAGTGAAATAGAGGAACGAGAAGAGCAAGAGGACCTCGTCCAGGCAAATGAAACATTTGATGTTGATAATTTCTTTTTAGACCCTTCAGAAGGCATTTTGAACAACTTGACGGGTTTAACTTCTGGTCCTGATTCCCAAGAACAGCAGATCTCCGATCTAACGGGTTTGGGTACATTTGTCGATGATTCCTTCGACAACGAAGACCAAATAGATGATAACATTCGACGCGAGGCTGAGGAACAAGCAAAAGAGGCTGTTCTTTTGACTCTTCGCAGATACGCCTATACCAAAAGTGGAAACTTTGGTTCTGGGAACATTCCTGAGATTGGTGGTGAAAAACTATGAGTATGCCCCAGTTTACAATTTTGCAATTTGTTGAATATGCGTGGATGTATTATGCGCAAAATCTAACGGTCATGCTCAATAATAAGCTTCGACAACTTCCTCCTGAACGTCAGGAAAGATACAAACGTATGATAGAAGGGGATGAAAACATTAGCGTTGTAATGGGGTGGCCTCAGAAAGCTCCGAGTCTACCTTTTATTGTTGTTGAAGTGGATGGTGAGGATGAGTCTTCGGAAGCATCCCCTCTCAATGATATTGCGACAGACAATCGACGTATGCCCTACCCTTCGCCTGGGAACGATGATTATGACGATGCTTTTTATGATTTCTATGGAGTCACATATGTAAGTGAGGGGAATCCAGGACCAAACACAAAAGGTATGGGAGAGGCCGGAGACAAGGTTCGTCAATTTGCTCCGCGAGAAAAGAACTTGTGGCAGCAGCGCGAGTCGGGATCTATGGGTGATGAGCAGTTTGTTTCCTTTGAAGACCCGCAACCCATTTGGGATATCGACAAGCAAAGGCTTTTGGGTCGTGCGGTGGGAGACACTCACACGATTACGATATCATTCATTACAGGAAACTATGAAAAAACTCTCATCTACCACTCTGTTCTAAAAAGTATCTTTCGCAGATTTCGAAATCTTTTGGAGCGAAACTCTGTACAAGACCTTCACTTGTCTTCTTCTGGTGTAAAGCCAAGAATGGTGACAATGCCAACAGGGAACATAACGGCGTATGAACAAAAAATGGTCTTAAATTTCCTCCACTTTGATGTTGATGTAGAAGTAGAGGCAACAATTGCTAAATTTATTTTTGATATGGATTTGGCGACGAGAAGACCAGATGGGACGATTGAAATCCACGATCTAAACTTTACTGCAGAAGCCCAGGCGCCTGCCCCTATCGATCCAGATACAACTGTGAAGTAGCATTATCTCTGTATTTTGATAAGATCGATTTTGTACATTTCTCTAAAGAGAGTTGCTTTTTTCTCAAAGAAAATCTTTAGAGTCTAAAGATTTTTCGACAACCCCCAAAACGCTGCAAATAAATTGGGAGAGAAGGAAAGTCTCTATGGGGGAGTGTATTTTTTTATGTAAATTACTTTTATGCACAAGAATCTGATAAATTGAAAGCGAAGTGGCTTTTGTGTAGTCTCACATCAACTATAAGAGTGCCCTCAGCTTTCGCGAAGAAGTTCTATAAGATAGGGAAATGCAATGTCAGATCGAGTTCTGTTTCATAACAAAGTTATTCGACATCCCGGCGCGGAAGTCTACGTTGATTTATCTGGTATGGTGCAGCCGGGGGTTGATGAAACCCGAGTGGCGGGAGGAATAGCAGAAGCTCCTGGGGGGCAACCGGGTGTAACGCATGTCTTTGTTGAGTCAAAGACGGCGCATTCCGTGTTTGGTCAATCAGATGCATCGAATCTTGTCAAGATTCTCATGGATCCTTCAAAGGATACAAGAGTAGAAGGCGGTGCTGATGTTGTTTACATCTACAAACCGAACAGAACAACGCAGGCAGAATACTGGGTTGTTCGAGATCCTGAGCAATCGCAAGTAAAGGCTCTCACTTTTCCGACAGTGCAAGTATCCGCTGCTTATGCGGCAAAGCGTGATGATACAACTGATCCGATTACACCAGCATTTGTAAACATCAGTACTCCCACATTCAGTTTCGCGACGGGAGAGCTAAATAATCTTGTTGCCGAGGTTTTGGGTGGGACGGGCAAAGGACAGCAGCGTTTTATTCAAGCCTCCACTGATCTCACAACAAGTAGAGCGAAGCTGGAATTACGTGATGATCAAGATTGGGATGTACTGCCTGATAGCACTTCTACTATTCGTATTCTTACTCCTCAAGCGAAACTGACGGCTATTCCTTGGGGTACAGATGGAAATGACAACGAGATTGAGCACGGACGACAACCCCTTAGCCAAAGCTACGAGCTTCAGACAAAAAAATCGAAGCGCGTTCAGGTTGCCAAGACTCCTTATGGTGGATTGAGAAAGACACCATTCCATGTCAAATTTGACCCAACAGGTGGTGGCCCACTAGGAACATGGAATATCCCTGCAAACTGGGTGATACCACAGGCTGTAGATAATGGTGCAGTAGAAGGAACAGCAACAGGGGTGGCCACCAATACATCCCTGGATGGTGGGAGTGGGATGACCACAGTGCCTGCCGCACTGATGCCCAACAGATGGCTCATTGTTACTGAAGTAAGTAGTCTTGTTCCCGCCCAAGCCCCGGTTCTGGGTAAGTGCTTTAAAATTCTCACCAACACGGCTACTACTATTTCTTTGATGCGTCCCGGACTTGGATTGCCATCGGGAACAGACCTCACCGGACTGAAGTGGAAGGTCTTTGCTATTACTGATGTCTATATGGAAATAGGCGGAACCGATGGCGCGGCCACATCGCTCAAGATTCAAAAACGAGATGGTGGTGGTGTTACCACAATTATTTCGCTAGATTTGACCTTATACCCCACGCTAGGGGATCTGGAGAAGAAACTTGATGGGATAGCCGGAATTTTCTCGACGATTGGCCATGGTGTGAGTTCCGGCTATCTCACCAAAGATTTAGACTTTGGGATTTTATCCGACCATTATGGGCAAGATCGTCGCTCTGCCATAGATACAGCCGTTGTCACTGGCGACACCACACTGTCTTTGGAAGTTTCCGACGACTTCCCCACGACGGCTGGTGGAGTAACATATCTGATTCGTATTGAGCCGGGTGATGCTAATGAAGAGACTGTTCGTGTCACTGGTAACGACACAGGCACAGACACTCTTACAGTGGATCCCCTGGTAAAAGCACACGCTATTGACAGTGTTGTTGAGTTTGTTCGTGGATCGCAGCTTATACAAGGGCCGGGAAACACCAGTCTTGGGTTCCCTGTTCGCGATAATCTGAAGTCTATGCTTGATCTTATCGCAAACTCAATAGGTCACTTCACTGCAGATCGGGCAGTTGGTCCTGGCTCTACAGGCACCACAGCCGTTTCTGCAGCCTGGAACACGATGATAGGCTCTGCGCAACCTGAAGACAATAAAGATTTGTTTCGGCGTTTCTCGGGTGGTGAAGTTGGAACATCCATCGTTCAAAAACCATCGGTAGCAACTCTTCCTGGGTATCCCATTTCTTGGGAACACGGCATGGATACTCTCTTGAAAAACAGAGATATTCGAGTTGAAGTTCTCGCAGCTTCGCAAGATAAGCCGAATTGGGCTACAGACGACATCTTTACTCTCCACAACCTATTCAAGACTCATCTCCTGGATTGTGAGGACAATAAGGGTGAACGCATTGGGTTTATGGGGATGGCATTGCCTCTTCGCGCAGGAACCTTTGCAAACAAGGTTTTCCCAAAAGGTCTTTTGGACATCGTGAGAGAAGCAAATGAACCGCGTTTGGCTTTGACAGGACAGCAGTTACGACGCAGCAACAGCGGTGGTGAAACCAAGCTCTTGGACGAATGGGCACTTGCCGCTGCCGCGGCAGGGACGATGATGGGTACTGACTTAGGTGAACCCATTACTCTCAAGTTTGTCAAAGGCAGTGAGCTTGTCCAGCGTTATGGCGATTGGGACCCACAAGAACCTCTGGATATAAAAGATGCGTTGGATGGTCGCCTTCTCTACGGCGAACCCCACGGAAAAGGGTGGAGGTTTGTCAGGGGATTCAGTACACATGTCCAAGATGCGAATCTTGCATTGACGGATTTGAATGTTTTTGAAATTCGAAACTATATCCGACGCCGCTATCGAACCAAGATGGAAGATCGATTCGGTGGTGTTGGATCCGGAAATCAGCGCCCAGGTGTTCGATACGTGGCTCCGGGTGGCATCGCGTCTATACGTGAGTATATGGGCGATCTTTTGGATGAAGATCGCGAAAACGGAATCATCGTCGATTCTTTGGACGAGAACAATGAGTGGACTCATGCATGGTATGCTCTTAGCGTAAAGCAGACGGGAGATACTGTGTGGATCAAGGTTCTTGTCTTTCCAAAGACAGGGATTAACTACATCCTCATCGACTTTGATTTCCAGATTCCGAGATTGTCCGCATAGCCAACAAAATATTAGAATCTGTTCGCACAAAGCCCTTATTAAGTTTTTCTCCTTAGAACTTTAATAGGGGCTTTGCTTATTAAAGTTTATTTTCATTGCAGGTGCGGAAAATAAAACTTTAGAGTCTAAAGATTTCGTTATTTCTTGACGGGATTCTTTTTTTCCCATAGCTTGAATGCATAATTGAAGATCTAGAAATGATCTTCGCGAGTTGGTCATTTTTGATCAAATCCGCCTGTTATTTTGATGCGGGCGATTGTTGCACGATATCAAGGAGTCTCTCATGGCAAACACACGTCTTGTCCCGCATGGTGGCGAACACAGTAGTTTTCTCGCAAATCTCCGCGATCACGGAGATGGTCCTGGCGGAACACCCGAAGTCGATGCTCGCTTCCTCGCGAGTATTATGGGAAAACATGAACAAAAGATTGAGTTCGAACTCGTCTGCGACCTAGTGGTAGGTGTGAACACGCACACGGATGTAACGAAAGTCTTGGACACATCCGCTTCTCCGAATGTGACCAAAGATCTCCGACACACCGATACGCTCGAAATCGACTGCGGCTTTGAACCCAAACTGGTTATCGTCTTTATCGAAAAAGATACAACCACTAGCGAGATTTATATCAAAGCTTGGGGTATGGGTCTTGCGGCGATCAAAGACTTCTGCATCAAAGGCGTCCTTGGGGCCACTCCCACTTGGACTTTTGAAAATTCGTTGATTCGCCTCAACAATATCGCGGAGACCAACGCCAACTACATCACCATCCATCCTGGAGCCCTTGCCGACGACAAGCGACACAAAGTCCAAGTTTTCGGATAGATAACATCCTCCAGTGCCAAGGAAGGCAAATGCTCACGTTGACAAGGAAGGTTGGAGAAAGAATCATTATCAATGGAGATATTGTCATCGAAGTCAAAGCCATAACGAGAAAGACCGTGAGGCTTGGGGTTAAGGCCCCAAAGGATGTCAGTATCTACAGAGAAGAACTTCTCCAAAAGCAAGAAAGCACAACAGACCCAAACGACCCCTCCCAGTAGGCTGCTTCTCTAGGGCACATCATCTCCCACGAATCCCTCTCGGTTGCGCCTCCCCCCAAAGAATGGGTTCCATGAGTCTCTCGCGACTCCCCATTCATCTCTAAACTATCCCCGACATCTCCACATACGTATTCATACCAATCCTTTTTTTGTAGGTCCTTATGGGTTGTTATGAATATGTTTTTTTCTTCAAGGAGAAAACAAGATGGCAGAAGTATTTGCAGGCGTTCGCAGTCGTTTCAAGATCAATGGTCAGAAGGTCGCCTATGCGGGTGGTGTTTCTGGTGAAGAAAGCGTCGACATGGAGCCTGTCGATGTTCTAGACTTTGTTGAGGTTCTCGAGTATGTCGAGGTGGGATATCGAACATCGCTCAACGCCAATGTGTTTCGTGTCCTCACGAAATCTCTGAAAAACCTCGGCATCTTCCCAATTCACACAAACATTCTGACAAATGGTGCTTTAACCGCTTCCGTCGAAGAATCTGCGACAGGAAGGACGGCTTATCACTTCATTGGTGTGAAAGCTACTACAAAGAACTTTGATATGGCGGCTCGAGGTATTGTTACCGAGAACGTCGCCTTTGTTGCAACTCGTTGCATTGACGAGTCCACAATTTAAGAAGAAAGAGAAGATCTTTCTTTCGTCGATCAGGAGATCCCAAAATGAACCATGGCCAAAGTGGAAAACCCGGACAGTATCCTGGAGGGTATCCCCCTCAACAGGGACAATACCAACAACAACCATATCCTCCACAAGGGCAACAACCATATCCTCCACAAGGGCAACAACCATATCCTCCACAAGGGCAACAACCTCCTGGTGCATGGGGTGGGCATCCGCCCCAAAACACGCAACCGTCTCCCTACGGACATCCCCAAACGGGGCTACCACCAGCCAACCCTCATCCCCTGGACCATTCAAAGCGAAGCATTGTTTCAAAGGTTCAATTAGAGCGGCAGTTTGAGCTTAATGTCACCATAGAAGGAATTCATTATGTGGGGTCTTTCACTGTGGTTCGCCCTAATGTCTTCACTCAACTGCTCATACAATCTCGCAAAGGCTCGATGCTGAATGGGTATTACTACGATCCAACTAATCCGGGGTGGGGAATTCCAGATGGTGTGGATGAGCTTGCGGACAGGATGTGCTTTCTTTTATACACCATCACGCAATGTCCCCCTTGGTATAACAACCAGATAATAGGAGGTAATGTCTACCATATGGAACTCATAGATTTAATCTACGAGAAAGCCGCCTTGGTAGACCCCTTTCGCGCAAGCATCCTTAATTCCAGAGAACCAGAGCATGGAGATGGCGGAAGCCATAGCGATCAGGAACATCACAGAGCCGAACCATCTAACGCTCTTGAGGATTTGGTGGACGAAGAAATACCAACTTCCGATAACACACCCGTCATGGGGGATGAGCCAGCAGGCTGATTTGATAGTTGAGTATTTAGAAGACCTCTATATGTTCGATGAAGAGTTGGCTCGTAAGGTACGGCTCCGACACCTTGGATACGAACTTTCGCTTACGGGAGATCCTCTCTTTGACAAGTGGGAACGTCAGTTTGCTATGGGAATAGAGCCAGACTTGGATGAAGGTGAAGATGAGTCAACAAAAAGATTTGACGCCAGAGTTCGACACTTAGCTCAAAAACAATACGAAGAAACCGGAGAAGCCATCTATATTCCAAAAGCCCGAGATCGATATACGGGAGAAGCAGCAGAGCTTTATGAACTGGAAAGATCTCATGGGAAATTAGAGGAAGACATGGACTTCAGAGACATGCCAGTGGATAGAGTTTCCGACAGGTATAATGCGGCTATAGGGAATATCCCCCCCGAGCAATTCGATGAGTTTATGAATTCAATCGGTGCTGTGAAATAGGAGTAGACAAAATGTCAGGATTGTTGCCAAACGCATCTCAAACAATTTTTCCACAGAGGGAAAGAGATGCCGAAACATCGCCACCGGATCAAAATGATTTCTATGTATACAGAGCGCTTTGTACATCTGTATATGATGGAGATACGGTCAAACTTGATATTTCATTGGGGTTTGGTGTTTGGCTTCGAGATCAGACCGTGCGTTTGGCGGGTATTGATGCATGGGAACTTCGCGGCGAGGAAAGAGAGAAGGGACTTCTGGCAAAGGAGGCTTTACAAGACTTGATCGAAGGCAAGGAAGTCATTATCAGGTCTGAAAAAGATAAAGCGGGGAAATATGGGAGATATATCATCCATGTTTTCCTAGAAGATGGTGAAGGCTATAAGTACGTTAATTACTGGATGATCGGTCAAGGTCATGCAGTAGAATATGCTTAAATATATCTTTGGGGTCTAAAGAATTCATTCTGGTTAGTCTTTCTTCCATATTTCCGGATTGAATCTTTAGACTCTAAAGTTTTTATTGATTCGAGGATTTGTTATGGCTACGAAAGAAGGAATTGAAGTACCTCTTATATTGACGCTAGACGCAGCGTCGGAAAGGATGGCGAGACAAAATTTTCTACGTTCTGCCAGGAGAACTGTGCAGACCACAATGAGCTATATGGATCGTAGTGGTGGTAATTCTGGAGTTCTTGGTCAAGTGATGTTTCCTTCAAGGAAGGGAATGAAGCAAAATGTACGTCGTCAAGGCCAACAGGCGCAGCAGGGTCTGCGTGGTATGCAACAGACTGTTCAGGCTCTGGGAAAAGAAGCGAGGACTGCGGAACAACAATTTAACAAATTGATGGACAGTGCTGATAAAGCAAGGAAGGCAGACGAGAGATATGCTGCATCCAAGCGTCGACATCAATCAGGTGGTGGTGGTGGTCGTGGTCCTGGTGTGGGTAAGGTTGGCATTGGTGGTCGGATGGCCCGAGGTGCTAAAACTGCGGGTGGATGGACTAGCCGGAATGCAATAAAAGCGGGTGTCTTTGGTGCGGGTAGTATTTTAGGATTTCTTGTTTCTGCTTTCCGAGAAGCGATAGGATCTTATGAGAAGCAAACCAGGGCAAGAATGGAAGGAAGCGCGGTTTTAGGCCCAAAAGCAAAGTATGCTCACGGAGCGGACTATGCATATAACTCTGCGGAAGCTGCGCAGATTCAAGCAAATGCGGCTAGACAGGGAATTACTGGAGGGAGAAGAGGAGGAAGAAATGCTCTAAAGCTAATGCGAGGATTGGGTCAAGAATCCTTAGCTTTTGGTGGAGGCATTATGTCTCGCCAGAACCTGAGAGGGGGTGCAGGTTCTGACGCCATGATGCGAACAATATCTGAATCCTTGGCTTTAGGAGTTGAGACCGGACTCGAACGCGCAAGGATCGGAGAGTTTCTCGCGGCGGCTAATCAACTATCTGAACAGCAGATACGGATTACTCCTGGTAAAGATGGCTACAAGGGATTTGCCGAAGAGTTGGCGCGACTACAACTGGGAGGAATGAGGGGACGTTTTGCGGGTGGGGCTTTGGCTCAGGCGCATTCCGCTATCCAGGGAGCCACAGGAGTCCAACAAGCCTTTGCGATGAGGGCCTTTGGGTTTGGCAAGGGAGCCGGTCTCATTGACGTGTTGAAGCGTCAGGAACAAGGGGCGGGTGGTGGCAACATGATGGCAATCATGGAGCAGCTTCGCAGTGAGTATGGGTCAAACAAGCAAGGAGGTTTGTCGGATGCGGGTAAGCTTGCATTCAAAGGGATGGGGATGGGTTCAATCCATATGGCAGAAGAGTTTAGCAAGGTTTATCTGCAGCAGAAGCAAGGAAAGCTTTCGCCTGAAGAAGCGAGACAAAAGATTCAAGACATAAAGGAGAAAGAAAAAGCAGAGAGCCGACCCAGGGCAGAAAGGGAAGCGTGGGCAGCGATGAAGAAGTTTGGAGGATTCCCAGCTATTTTGGCAAAACGTTTTGATCGAATGGCCAATCTTGGTTCTAATCAGCTGGATACATTGTTCTCGATTGATAGCATCCAGCAATCGATGCTTCACATGGTGGGACCAATGTTCGAAGATATAAAAACCCTCGTTCCTCTAATTAGAGATGGAATGAGAGCCATTGCAGGGCCTGTGCGAACAGGCATACAGGCGATTTCTGGATCGGTGACAAAGCTTTTGCAAGGGATTGGTGCTTTTGCAAAAGCGTATAGTGGTTCTAGCAATATGTTCTCTGGTATGAGCAATGGGTGGGGAGCGTTCCTTAATGTGTACAATGAGAAGTCCGGAACAGAAGTAGATATAAGCAGAGGACTTTCAAGAGGAGGGGCAATGGATATGCTTCAACGTTTTGGTCTGGAGAAATCGAAGAAAATGGTAACCGAAGCCTATAGTCAACTTCCTTACACTACTCAAAATACACATAAGATAGTAGCTAAGTATGGCACTATAGGCAGTATGCCTATAGACAAAGGAAGTGCTACAGGTTTAGAAAAAATGCTTCGATTATTAACGAGCATATATAGAACTCTAAAAAAGAATAAACAGGTCGATGTAAAGGTTTATGGAAAGGGTGTGGGTGTTGTGAGAAAGGGTGGTGCAGAAAAATAACGATGGCAATCCAAAGCAGTCTCCAAAATGCAGTTTCACGTTATGTTTCTCAGATACATAACTATCATTCAACTTGTGATGTCTTTATAGCAACACATTCTGTACATCCTCGGTATCGTGGAAACTTGGGAACAGGGAGATATACGGTAGGATCTGCAGTTGTAAAATGTGGGACCGAAGATGGTTTTGGTTCTGGCAAAGCGCAGATAACTCTATTGCCAACTTTGCCATGGTGGGAGATTTTCTTCGCAAATGATTGGATTTCTGTTTATTTCTCTACAGGAAACGATTCACCTATTGGGTTTGGTGTAGTAGGACAACCAAACTCACCTGAAGATAATGATAGAGTTTTGTTTGGATTTATTGACTCTGTTCGCAAAACAGTAGTGGTGGATAAGGATTCTGGTGAAACGAGTGTTCGTTGTGAGATTGCGTGTTCTGGTTTTATTAAAGCATTTCAAAGAAGCAGCGTTTATTATAACGAGATGCTGGGGCCTAAGACATTATTTGGTGCGATGATGCCGGGTTTGTCGACACTTACAAAGCACGTACCTCTATCTGGAACTCCGACGACACTGGCTCGAGCTATTGCTCTTACATATTTAGGATATGCGGGTCAGTTTGTAATGCCCGACAATTACCCAACAGGCTTGGATACTCGAGGGGATAGGGATGCTAGGCTCCAAGACTTCTTGGAGCTGGGTCTAAAATTGGAAGAGCAGGCAGGTATTCACAATGTTCGTTTAGGACAGCCGGGTCCGCAACGAGGGAGTATTCTGCAGAGCATACAGAGGAAGCATAAAGGAGAGGTTCCCTCTAATTCTCTGTCATCCGTGATGGACTTCTTTTCAAGAGTTGAGGATCCCTATGTCGATGGGATGGTTCAAAACTCGCCTACAACAGACCTGACAGGCTCCGTATGGCGAATGATGATGTCGAATGTGAATCCTATAATGAATGAGATGTTTGTCTCTCTGGCACGCTCCAGGCTACCAGCGCTGCAATTCGCAAAAGACGAGTGGGGGCAGGGTCCTGCATACACTCCGACGCTTTTTATAAGAGAAAAGCCTTTTTCTTGGGTTGATAATGTTTTTCAGTTACCTAGTAAAAAGAAGGGTGCTTCTCGAAATATACGGTATGGCAATATATTCTTTTCATCACCCGAGCAACCAGCGAGTGTTCCTCGGTTGCAAATACATGGTCTTGGGGATGAGATTTTTAGAGACGTGTCGTCTTTTTTGAAACAAGAGCAGGGGAATGATTTTAGTGCAGAGGGATTATCCAATTTAGGAGAAAGACTGGCAGGGGTTACATCAGCCTATGGGGGGTTCTCGGGATCTCGCTATATAGACAGAGTTGAAATACGACCATCTGATATTATCTCGGAATCTCTAGGCACCTCAGATAACGACACATTTAACTTTTGGACAATTAGTCAATCAGCGATGCCAATGCAGCATGAAAAATACGTACTGCTGCTGGATGGATTGATCCCACTCTTTACTCATGAATCAATAAGACGTCACGGATTACGTGTGAATGAACTTGCTACAAAGTTTATGTTCACAGGTGATGCCAAGATGGATTCAAATGCTGCATTTGATTTTCTTGTTCGCACCATAATGGCTCATGACCTTTGGTATCAACACCAGCCTTACTATTTGGCGGGACAAATAGTAATTCCGGGGATGCCAAAAGCAAGACCGGGAATGGCTTTAGACATATTGTCTCCGCGCAATGAGACATTTTATATCGAGGGTGTTGCTCATGAGTGGCATCATCCTGGTATCATGGTGACAACATTAACTGTTACCAGAGGGCAGCCTTCAGGGTGGGAGAATCCAAAACTTCGTTTTGATTATGCCCCACCAGATTCGGTAAAAGTCTTTCAATCAGATGGTTCGACTCCAGTAGCAAGAACAAAAAAGAAAGAACAACCTCTTGTAGATAGGAAAGTATGGAATCCAAGAAAGAAGGGAGATATTGTTCAGGTTCTTCTACTTGCAGAACAATCTGGAGGAACAGTGTTTAGAAGTATTTCTACGGTGCTTCCCACAATAGAAAAAGGGATAGAAGAAGCTCAAAGTAAGGGTGTTGATCCTCTTGGTCATCTTGTCTTCTTGCAATACATCACAAGGGGTGAGGCAGTAAAGGCAAGAGCCATCTTTGGTGAAACTATTCCATCCGAACCGAGAATTCCTGTGATGGAAGATCGGGCAAAAGCAGGGAAGCCTCCCTGGATAGATCAAGAAGACACGGTTGGTTCTATGTGGGATCCCTATAGAAGGGCAGAAACAATACTGCCGAATCCTGGCATAGCGCTACAAGAAGAAATCAATAAAATTAAATAAAAATCTTTAGAGTCTAAAGATTTTTGGAGAAGATTATGTTTTTTGATGAAAATGGGGATCCTATTCAGTATGGTATTTTGGGATTTCATGAAGAACATTCTGGCGTAAATCATGTTAGTGGACCGTGGATAGGAATCATATTGTCAGTGCATCCTGCGGATGATGGTGGGAACCATTGGTATCAGTCAATGCAAGCCAAGTCTGGTTCGGGAGCAAAGGCTCCTTATCTGGAAGCTACTGTTTTTGTTATCCATGGCGACCAAGCAATGGGGATCACATTGCCTAATTGCTTAATTATTCCAAAGGGAAGATGCTCCACGAAAGGAGTGGATGAGAATACGTTTGCAGATTGGACAGAAGATGTTCCAAGAGGAAGTACACCAGATGAAGTGGAGAGATTCAGAAACCCACACGACTTCTCTGGTATAGAAGCATTATCGGGTGATTGGGTTTTGGTGAATTTTATAGGGGGTCTCCAGGAGCAACCTTTTGTACAAGATTGGTACCCATCACCGTATAACCTGCAAGACGCAGCAACCACGGAGGATGGGGTCCGTTGGGTTCTTAGAAGAAATGGGACAGAACAGAAGATCGATAAAAATGGTGAGTTCACACTCACGCATCGAGCAGGTCATTATCTTCAACTTAGGGGAGAAGAGTTTTCCCTAAAGCACTCAAAAGGTGCCCTGGTATTGATTGATGAAAAGGGGGATATCTCCATTCAAAACAAGGATGGGGTCACTCTTACCATTGATAAAGATGGAGTGACGGCAAACAACGGAGAGTCTTTTGTTGAGATCAGTGGGAGTGGCATTACCATCTCTTCACCTGGGGGCGCGACAAGTATTCTGGCAAAAGAGAACCATATTCTAGCAGAACAGATAACAGCTACCGCTGGGGGGGATCCTAATCCCCTTTTGATGGACTCGTTCGTCTCGGCATTATTGGCTATGTTTAAAGCTGCTGCTAAAGCCACAGATCCCGCCACTGGAAGCAAGCTTTCTTTTGAAGGGATTGTTACTGCATTGGAAGCATTGGTTATATCGCAGGCCAATTCAACAAAAGTTTTATATGGAGAATAAAGAGATGAGTAAGCTTACCATACAGAGCAACCGGGAATTTACAGGTCGTGGTCTTGTTGGTAGAGATGTTGTTGTTTCTATTGATGGAAAAAGGATAAAGCATCTTAAACGTTTAGATCTTCAGATAGATAATAAAAGTCTAAACGAAGCTTCTATCACTTTTGTGCCAGAGGAAATAGAGGTCGATGCAGATGTTCTTATCGCCCTGAAGGCAAAAATTGCAACAACGGAGGAAGAGAACTGTCCTCTGGATGTCATCCGGGAGGGAGTCGAAGATCTCCCCGCAGTTCTTCCTGATACAAACGACAACCTTCCAAGTATTTCAGACGAACAACGTCATTTTTTGGTCCATCGACTGGCTACAGTCTTACAAGAACCGATCAAAGACAACCTTACTGCATCCGATGTCTTTGTGAACCAACTACTAAAAATAAGGCTTCTTATGGAAGAGGCATCTCGTCTGGGTTTCTTTGGGATAGAAGTCAAAGAAAAGCTCACTTATAACGATGATGATCGTTTCGATGAAAATTCAGAACCGACGCATTATTCTATCAACTTTTCGTTTGATACAAAGACCTTTAGCCCTAGAAAGGATAAGGATAAATGAGCAGAATACCCAATCCCTCCTGTGAGATTCCAGAACCAAAAGAAATGCCAGATGTGTCTGGTTTTTTGAGCAATGTCGTGAAAAATGCTGCGAAGCGTGTTGCGGAGTTGCCTGCAGTAAGAGCAACTTTACGAGGGTTGGAAGCGAAACAACGTTTACTAGATCAGGCAGCGGCAGCTAAACTTCGTGTCGAGAAACGTGTAGAATTGCTCAAGCGATATGCGCTTTGTAATTGTCCTTTACCAACACTACCTGATCCACAGTCATCCTTGCCCCCAATACCCAAACCACCGGTTCCATAGGAATTAAAAGATGAGCACCAGTACTGAAATAGTTTTCTCGGATTCGCTTCGCAATTTGCAAAACATTCAAGCGCAGCCGAGCAATAAGAAGAAACCTGTTGCTCTCTATGCTTTCTATGTCTTAGATTTGCGAACTCCAGACGAAAGTAGATATTTTGGTTTCGATATTCCTCCTATGCAAATGGAGTTAGATGAGACTGCCGCAGCGGAAGCTATGGCAATGCAGGAGGGTGGTGTCTATTTGGATGAGCGTGGACAATATTTCAAGATGGTTCAGCTTTCTGGGAATTTTGGTTTTAGGCCGACAAGAAGTTACACGACAGGTCAAAACAATGACATTTTGGGCATAAAGAAGTCAGCGGAGCAGATCGGAAATGCGGTCGCGGCTTTGACAGGTAGGCAGCAAAGCAGTCGAGGTATTCCGAGAAAAGAGCGGACAGGTCTTGATCGTATTATCGATTTACAAAATTTGTTTCGATATTATTGGGATAGGAAAAAAACAAGAACTCATGCGGCTTATACAATCATGGTGTATGCCAATTGGAGAATGGGCGAAGTATATATGTGCCAACCGCTTCGTTTCAGACGCAGCCGAACAGTACCGAAGGACAAGTTTCGTATATCCTATGCCCTGACCCTGAGATTAATTTCACCACTACATGCCACATTCAACATCAAGGACTTTCTTCCAAAGCCAAATACACCAAAAGGGTTGCAATACTTCTTCCAGAAGATGAAACAGTTCGAGCAGCTTTTGGGAGCAGTAACAGACTCTATTTCTCGCATAACAAATTCGGCACTAGATTTAGGACAAAACATTGTCACGACTGTTCTTTCTCCTGTTAATGCGATTACAGATGTTGTTCGTGGGGCGCTTCAATCTGTAAAGAGTGTGGCAGAGTTTCCGGCCAGGATTGCACAAAATGTTCACAGAACATGCTTGAATGCAATAGGTGTTTTGGATGACGTCAAGAGCATAAAGGGTGTGGGGAATGTCTATAATGATGTTGCGATACAATTTAGACATATGGCGAGAATGGCGAGTGAGTTATATGTTTCACTAAGCGTTGCACAGTCTGGTTCTGATATAAACCAACAAGCCGATGATTTTGCCTCTGCGTACAATAATCCAAACGTGGATCCGAGAGAGCAATATCCCAATGGCATAGTGGATAATGGATCTGGGAATTCTGTGGGTGGTCATCGAATTCCGAGTGGTTCTATTATCAGAAATGTTCCTCGAGCGAGAACAACAATCTACAATATCGCCAAACATTATTTGGGAAGTTCTTCTCGATGGAAAGAGATTGTTTTATTGAATGGTTTGCAGCCTCCTTATATCCACCAACAAGGTGACGGAGTATCAGTTCTTCGTCCGGGAGACCCGATAAAAATACCATCGCAACCTAATGTTGATTTAGAGAATCAGGTGTTCTCTCCGGATGGAAGCCAAATAGATGTCTACCGATATGGTCGTGACTTACGAATGAATGAAGCTAACGGAGATGTTGCTTCAAGTAATGGTGATATCGATGTGGTGGAGGGGTTAGAGAATCTGCGACAAGCAGCTATTCTAAAGGTTCGAAGAAAGCCAGGAGATTTGGTTGCGCATCCATGGTACGGGCTGGCATTGGATGCGGGAGAGGGTTTGGAGATAGACACGGCTGCGAAGGCTCATCTGCAAGTTTACAACACGTTTGTTCAAGATCCCCGCGTTGACAAAATCGAGAAATTGCATGTACTCGTTGACGGGGATATTCTCGAAATACAGGGACAAATCATCCCTATATACTTGGACGACAGTGTTTCACTAGACATAAAAAAATAAAGAATCTTTAGAGTCTAAAGTTTTTTTATTTCATTTTGGAGTTTATGATGCCTCTTCCCCAATTCACTCCTCGGACCTTTGAGCAAATTCTACAGGAGATGATCAACTTCGTTAGAACAGTTGCTCCTCGTCTCACGGATTTCAATATCGGCTCACTGATAAGAACCATTTTGGAAGCCGCGGCCTGGGAGGATGATGAACAATATAAGCAAATGATAGATCTTCTGCGTCTGTGGAATTTATCAAATGTGAAGGGTACTCTTCTGGATGAACGCTTGGTAGAATACAACCAAGTGCGTCTAGGATCGTTGAGCGCAGCAGGGCACATAGTTCTAGAGAATACACGCCTTGTTACAACATTTGTTTCCACGGGGGCTTCGAAGGGAAATACAGTCATCCAAGGCGTCTCAAGTCTTCCATTTCCACCATCTTCACAAGCACCCTATACAATTCGGATTGGGGAGGGCCTGTCCACAGTTGAAGACAGAACTGTGAGCGCGAATGATTCTGTAACGGGAAACTTTACAATTGATGCGCTGCAGCACTCTCACGCTAGAGGTGAGAGGATTTCATTAGTGCAGGGTGCGTCTCTTTCTGGAACGGCGGGGCAACAGGCGCGGTCTCCCGCATCTGGGTCTCTCCCCTCCCGCAGTGTTACCTTTGCACAGGATTGGGAGATTTCTGCAGGCAACTACGAGAGTGATCCTATAGCGGTAGTCTCGAGCACGCCGGGGATTGTTGGAAATATAACATCTGGCATAGATGGGGTCACAGAGTTCGTTGGTTCGGCTCCTTTTGATGGAGCAAAGATAAGAAATGACGCTCCCATATCAGGTGGAAGAGATGTGGAGTCAGATGCTCAATTTCTCTCGAGGGCCAGAACCTATCATCGAACTCTCGCGAAATCCACAAAGCTTGCGATTGAGCAATTGATATTAGGTATTGAGTACACAATGTCTTCGGGAAAGAAGTTTCGTGTTCAATCTGCTAAATCGCGTATGTTCTTTTCGCCTAACACCCTCAGAGATTTTGTTTATTTGTATATGTGGCCCGGTGGTTTTGACTTTGTAACATCTGCAAAGATTACGAATGAGCAAATAACAACGAGCGCCGAAGACGGGCAACGCTTCTTCAGGCTGGGCAAGATAGCGATTGTTCCCGGATCGCTTATTTTAGAAAAACAAGCCGTGGGTGCCGCTGGCTATATACCCATAACACTAGGAACTGATTATTTTCTCAACGAGATGAATGGAGATATTCAGATTGCAGATCCAGGACTATCAAAGGGTGACAAGATAAGAGCAACTTCTTATACCCACTATACGGGGATGATTGAGCTTGTTCAAAAGCATATCAATGGATATGTCACAGATCCAACTGTATTTCCAGGCATAGCCGCAGAGGGAGTGAAGGTTCTTGTTACTATGCCACGACCTCGAAAAATAGACCCAATTCGTATAGCAATCCAAGCAAAGCCTGGGTACTCAGAAACAACATTGGCACCACTCGTCGCAAATGCGGTGGAGCGATATTATACGGAGCTTCAGATAGGAAGCGATATTATTCGAGCCGAAATTATAGAAAGAGGGATGGCAGTAGAGGGAATGTATAACTTGCAAGCGCTTGCTCCGACAACTGATATTGTAATGCTTGAAGATGAAATGCCGGATCTGGAGAATTTGCAAATTTTAGTATCTTAGGAGTCGAAGCATGAGTGGCCTTAATGAAAACTGGGGGAAGTGGATTCAGTGGGGGTTACAAGCTCTGGTAATCCCCACCATTATATTCGCTGCAAAGTTGTATACCGATGTAAGTGTTCTCAAAACCAAAGAGAATACGGGTAGTGATAAACTAAAGCGCGAGGTGGAAGTTTTTCGCAAAGATATTACCCGGCTTGAGCAAGTCACTTCTGCGATTCTGAAGAAGTTCTCTGATGTTCAAAACAATAAGGTAGAAATTGCCAAAGTGGAGGGCCAAGTCAATGGAATCGTCACATCTCTCAGAGACCTCAAGACCGCGATTGATCGTGTTGCAACAATGCTTTATCGGGTTTCTCGTGGGTCTCCTCGCCCTGCTTTTGTTCGTACCCCAAAGTAAACCCGATGCAAAGGGCAAAAAAAAGCTCAACGTGCATCAAAAAATGATGCAGAAGTTTCTCAATCGCATAAAAAAAAGAAAGCGATCTCGCAAGAAACGTCATCTTGTTAGAAAGCGATTCAAGATTCCTCTAAAAAGTAAAATGTCCCAACAAATCAAAAAAATCCTCAAAGGAATGAGAAAAAAACTCAAGCATTGTGAAAAAGGAATAAGAAAAGTATCCAAGAGAATGATCCCCACAAGCCTCCCTTTAAAAACTCCTGCCAAGCTCCTTCCAAAAAAGAAAAACTCGAAACCTTAAAGTTTTTTCTCTTTTTCTATTGTCTTCAGATCCACTATAGTTTTCTTTGTCGAAGCCAAAAAGACACAAAACTTAGGATCCAAAGACTATGTCCCTTATTAAGCCCCTCACTCATACTGTGGTCACTTCCCAGCCCGATACAGACGGTCGAATTCTACAGGTTCTACCAACAATACACAGATTATCGACTTTGCCTATAGCAAGAAGTCACGCACCTTTATCCGCGAGTCATTTTGCAAATCCTTTGGGTGTTGCAGAGTTTAGTGGATATGGCGCAGATGGTTGGTTTTATGAGGCGGGAGTAAAAGGTAAAACCTGGGGTCCTCGAGAAATGATCGATGATTTCTCCGACAAGGTCACCGACCCAAATCGGTGGGTGGGGCTTGGTGCAGATTTCTCAGAAGGGGGGATTGATGTTGTAGCACATGCTCCCTTTGGAAGACGTCTATATACAACCTACACAGGTCCGGTAGCCGAAACCTATGACCGCAAGGGTAGTATGATCTTCACCCAACCTGGGGGCGGAAAAGCGGCTTTGTCGGGAAGAATGCTCCTGCCCGGAGAGATTGCAGGTACAGGAATCGAGAACAGCATTCTTTTGGGGATGCAAAATGTGTTAGATGACAATGAGTATATCTTTGTCGGGTTGGTGAATACCACAACACATCCCATGGCTATTATTCATGGAGATGTAACAGCAGGCGTTGCAACGGTAAGAAGCTCACAGCCTATACCAGCAGGCTTCAACGAAGTAACAGTGGCGATAGAAGCCGATTTTACAAATGGTCAATATCGTGGATATTTCTCCTTAGACCCAAATGATGCGGATTACACAAACGCATCATGGACTCCTGTCAGTGCCCCGATCTCTTTCCCAGCAAGCTGGCCTTTTGATTTGGTCCCTCGAATCCATGCGGAGTTCCCCGCAGCTTATGTTGCGTCTGGAGAACATCGTTTATCTGACATCCGAGTAGAAGTGAATGGTGGCAGCTGGTCTGGGCAAGCAAGGGCTACATGGTGGTTGGAGACATATGACCCTGCGAATGTCTATGATGCAGGTCTTTTGTCAGAGGCCCCAAGTGAAATCATTGTCAATTGGGAGAGAGACCATCTTGGTAATTGTCATCTCGCGCTAATCAACGCAGACGCAACGAATAATCCTTTGCTCTGGCGGCGTTGGAAAAATATAGGAACGTGGAAGGATTGGGATAGAGAAGACTTCCCGCACTGGTCTCCTGGATGGATGGATGCCGCAGAGGGACACATTGTTCTGACCCGCAACACACAGGGACAGAAGACAGGTGGATCCGCGGCAACCATGCGAGGGGAAATTTGGCTTTTCTCCCTCCGCTGGGATCGAGTCATGGTCTTTGCAACAGATCAGATAGGAAAACTAGCGACAACATACGATGCGGCAACGGGTAGAATTATCAGGGAGGGAGGGACCTGGGGAAGTCGACATTGGATTAGCGGTAAAGAAACCTATGTCCCTGCCGGGAATTACGATCATCGTCGCCTGCCAAATACGGCGACCCCCTATGTCGGAAGTTTGAAGAATATTGCAACGGAGACTGTCGTTCCCGCCATTACGTATGGGGTGAACATACGAAGGCTCGATGACAATAACGTCCACATTGCATATGGGATACAAGAAGCTCCAACGACTCAGTATGGAGAAGGTCAGTATTTTGCAGGAGTTTTGAGTCTTTCGGATAGTAATTCTCCGGACTCCATAGAGCGAAGACTATTCACTATGGACCCCGCGTCCTACTCGCCTTGGAAAAGATCGAGTGAAGGCTGGGTTCAGGTGGGTCTTTCCTATAACAAGATCATATGGTGGACCCAGGCTAATAATCCCGATGAAAATGGAAGATTGCTTGGGGCATTAAATCACAGAGATTTTTCTGGCGATGCTTCGTATAACGCATCAACTGCCCCATACCTCCCCTACAATACGTGGACTTCACCAGATTATTTTGGAGGGAAGGGATACAATCTATACTGCCAAGACCAGGGGACAGGTGCTGATGATGAGGTGGTGCAGGTGGTCTCTGGATGGGACGGTGGATCCTGGGTGTCTATACTTTTTTATGATTTGCTAGACCCTGCAGCATCCGTTGTCCGCAGCTTTGGACATGCTCCTACAGCGGAAAATCCCGGGACTGAAATGCAGGCTATCTACCCGGCGTCTGATTTTCCTCGATGGTTTCCATTTAGAACTGAAACAACAAATGCGAGTCTGGATCGTTGTCGAAACGTATACAGTGGCGCTGTGGGACAGGACTCTAATTCGGGCGTTGCGGATGGATTTTGTATTTCTTATGGCAGATGGGATGGGATTCAGGGCGAGAGCTTCAAGCACACCGCCATAAGGAGCGTGGGGATAAACGAAGGCGACTTTGTTCTAGAGTTACTTGGCTACCTAAACATGCCATTTGCTTCGACGTTGCTAACAAACGCTTTGGATTATATGCCTGTCACACAAAATATAGACTTTGGTATGGTCTTATTGGGTGAGAAGTCGACTGTTTGTAAATTCTATAAGAGACTGGAAGGGAATCTTGGTTTAGTGGGTGGGGCAACAATTCGCACTTCACTAGGACATCTCGTGTCTGGTGGGCATAATAATTTCTCAGGTTCCCATAGCCCTGATCCAGGATTTGCATTGAAGACAGGAGCCATGATTCGCCTTCGCGTCAAGAGAACGGGACAGACTTGGGAGTATTTGTATTTCGATGAGGGACTCTCGAGTTGGATTGTTGTTTCGACTTTTATTGGTCCTGTTGTTCCTTTGCTTTGTGGTGTATTTTGTGAGCTAAGAGACAATACAGGGAACCCTGCATCGGTGAGCGTCGAATGGACCTCGCTACGATTGGCTCCATCAGATGACCCTATTGGAAATCCATATTTTCATCCGATATTATACCCATCAATAGCTTCGACGAACCTGGGAAGTGTTGCGGGAACTATTTCATTGCGAGAACTCCCAATTTCCGCTACAAGCAATAATTTTATTTTGGGAGATGGTTGGGCATTCCCTGGATTAATGCCGCGCCCATAATCTTTAGAGTCTAAAGAATTTAAGAGGAATCCTATGCCAGTAGTAAATGATGATTTTGTATCAAGTTCGATTGATTCGGACATGTGGAATGTGACGAGCGCTGGAAATGCTTCTTACGTTTCTGGGACTCCATCGCCGGGTCTATTTGTCTCAGGTGTTGAAAATGAAGGCGATGCTTTCTTTGTGGATTCTAAGGGAAAAGTTAGCATTCCTGCAGGATTAGATTTTGATGTAAAAATCAGCTATGGTCCGATCTCACCTTTAGTAGAGGCATCATTAGCGGTGTATTTGGGGTGGAGAAGTTTGCGCGAAACATCTCCCGGAGCAGTCCCATTGAATGGTGTAGATGTAATTGCTCTACTTAAAGCAGATGGGAATTTATTTTTTCAGCAGCGTCTCTTTACTCATGGTGAGGTGGTACGGGGATATCTATCCCAGGATAATACTGCGACATCTTCCCAACTTAGATTGAAACGAGTTAAGGATGTATACTCTCTCTATTATGAGAGTTCTCCAGGCATATGGGACCTCTTGCACACTTTTGCTTTTACTCATGCAGAATCAGGCTATATAGAATTTGCGCAGATGGCCGAGGATCCAACATTTGAATTTGCGTGGATCATCGCACCAAGCTAGCCTGTTATTATCTTTTCTTCTATATAGAAGAATATACTTTTTTTAGGAAGGCGTGGAAATATGGGCCAGCAGACATTTACAATACTTGCCGGGTCAATGCTTGGTCGAAACGCCGATGGGGCACCTCCACGATCGACTGCGGCCAGTAATTTTGCTTTTCTGGAGCGGGTCTTTCATTCGGGTGTCGTTAGACGAACAAATGCCCATGGATTTGTGATTCCTGCGGATCTGGATACATCAGTTCCCATAAAGCTTAAGGCATTATTTCGCCAAAATGGAAGTGGGACGGGTGTAGTATCGCTAACCTTTTATCAAAGGGTTATTAATGAAGGAGACAACAGAGACGATGTGGCATTGTCGGTTGTCTCCACAAATACACCAGTGGGTGAAACGATATCTGTTCCTGGTGTGGTTGGAAAAGAGTTTGCGCTTGAGCAGAGCATTAGCGCACTGAATTTCAAGTCTGGCCAAGAGCTTCTTTTGGGTGTAGAGCGAATAGGAACAAACGTCGCCGACAACCACCTCCAGAGCATATCGCTAATACGACTAGATGTTACATTCACAACTCTGGTAGCACCGAAGGATCCGATAATTGAAAGGCAAAGAGAGGTAAACCTTTCCCTGTTAGAAGAAATGGTAAAAAGACTCCGTGAGATTAATTTCATCATCAAATACCATGGTGGTGAGGACTGGTAGAATCCAATGACTGATCAAGAATACTATGAAGCAGAGGGTCGTTTACTTGAGGAAATCTTCCAAGAGCTAGATACTCTGACAGAAGCTTTGAAGCGTTTAACGGGAGGAGAGCCAATAGAAAGTGGCGATCACCCATCTTTACCAGAAAGTTCATAGGAGAATATAGACAATGGGTTTGAAGCAAGAAGGTCCCAGCGGACAAATTCAAGAGGTTGATGTCAGAGGGAGAGCGCATTCTGATGCAGTGGTACGAGATGACCTCGCTTTTGCCACGGAGCATGCGGAGGGTTTTTGTTTTGCCACCGCAGACGTTTCGCTTACTACCGCGAACGCGAGTAATGTTTTCTATCTCAAAAATAGTTACTCTGATAGAAATCTCGTTATTCCTCGAAAAGGACTGTCTGTGAATTGCGGACTCTCCACGGGGGGTCCTGGTGGTGATGGTGCTTTGGCAGAAATCATCCACAACCCAACACAAGGAACTCTGATTTCAGGAGCGACTGTTCTCGAAACGAAGTCTGCTCTGAACATGGATCCGAAAGCGGGAATTCCAAGTGAACTCGTTGGATATGTTGGGGCAGAGGGAAGCACCCTCACCGATGGCGACGACGGATTTTCCATGTATATCAAGGATGCTTCTCGATATGATCTGGAGTGTTTCCTCATCCTTCCTCCAGGAAAAGCCATGGCAGTGAAAATCACTCCACCCGCAAGTAACACCGCGATGAATGTTCGAGTTGTGTGTCAATTCAACATTCAAAGAAGACACGCGGGACAAAGAGAAAGCTCCTAAAGTAGCCAACTCTTATTAAAGACGTGATACTCTAGAGGACCGCAACACATGGTTGCTGGTCCTCTTTTCGTTTAAATCTTTAGAGTCTAAAGATTTGGAATAATTCACCTCGTCTATTTGATAAAGAGTTTGTGATGTCTTTTTCATTTGGTGGTTACTCTCTCACGCTCCCATTCAGTCTGGATCTTACAATTCCAAAGATTTATATCTGCTCTGCGCCAGACGATCGATACACAAAACTATTGAATATCCCCTCTGCGGTGTGTATTTCGATGACAGCTCCGACCGTATCGGCTCTGACTCCATTACATGATGGATTTATTGTTGAAAGGTCTGATGATTTTGGACAAACGTGGGCGGATATTTCTGGTGTCGTTAGAGATTCATTTTTCCATATAGATAGGCCACCCGCGGTGCAAGACTATCATTACCGAGCTAAGACCCGAGGAGTGACAGGTCTTTTCTCTCTGTATGGAAACGTGGTTATTGTTGCAAATGGTACATGGGGAAACGCAGACAGACTTGGGGTGCATGAGATACAAACAAAAGATGGTGTTGTAGCAGACACTATTGATTACCTGCAGGTTTTCCCAAATGGTTTTGATGGGAGCCCTCATACGGGCATGTCTATATCAGAGGGAAGCGCGGCAGGGAACTTCGGCAGTGGTTATTGGTATATAAAGAGTCAAGAGTACTCTCCCCCGGTTGTGGCTAACCAAAGTCCTGCTTGTGGGTCTACGGGCGTTTTAGTTTCTACTACAAACATCACATATACATTACAAGACTTACCTTATCCTGCAGGTGGATCAGGTATTGACGATTCAAGCATTCGAATAACCCTTGCAGTTGTCTCCCAGCAAGGTGGGTCGGCTCTTCTTATAAGAGATGGTGTGCTTGAGCCTTGGTCGCCCACCATCACCTGCGCTGTAACGAATGGTGTGGATCCAGTTCTTGATAGGGATGTCTCCATTACAGTACCTGCAGGGTATTTGAAATCTGCTGATGTTGTGACAATTGTCACTGTAGTCAAAGACTTGGATGGGAATAAAACAACCCACACATGTACTTTTACAATGGAGACAATCGATCAAACTATTCCAACCGTAACAAATCAAAAGCCAAAATGTGGGACGGGTCTAACTGCAAGCGACACCAGCCGAGCCAAGAGGGACACGGCTTACACATTTAAGATCAGCGATGTAGACAGTGGTGTCGATCAAACGACTATACAGGTCTATCATGGTACCGCAGTTGGAGGACCCTGGACTCAAGTACTGCAAAATGGAGCAACATTCCTAAACAACTTTACGGGATTGGTTATTGCGGATGGATCCGGGGGATTCGATGTGACAATTTTCCGCCCCACGACATCGCCGCTGTGGCCTGCTGATGGTCTCGTGTATTTCAGAGTGTTGGGAGATGATTTAGCAGGAAATTCTGTTGAAGATATCTGCGGGTTTAGAGTTGTTGATTGTGTTCGGGTAAAAAAGGCTCTGTGTTTGGCAGAGAATCTTCTCTATGTGGAATTTACTGCCCCAGTTGAGAACTCCGGTGCCTTGAGGGTTCCCGAAAACTACATAGTTGAGCCAGTTCAAGATAATGCCATTGATATTCGAGTTACTGGTGTTGTTCCCCAAAGGTTTCCGGAGCCAACAGACCCAGAAAATCCCGTAAGTCGTCTGGGTGACGGGCTTCCAACCTTTGTCATATTGGAAACATCTCCGCACATTGGGTGGGGAGTCTATCGTGTTCGCACCCAGAACCTTCGCGATGAATACGGAAACACATTTTGTACTTTTGTGGACCCAGACCATTGGATTCAATACCGGGCGAAGTTCTCAAAAGTAGACATCGTTAGGCAAAACATGTTGGATATTGAGGCATTGGGAACAGACACAAACTTACGACAAATCATCACTGCTATATCCCATCAAGACGAACGAATTGGTGGTGTCTTTCTTCAAGATGACTGGGAAAAACTATAGAGGAAAATCATGGCTCTCGATCTTGTAACTGTTCCGGGTAGTTTAGTCCCTGATGATTTGATTCGTTCTGATCTGCAGATGGTTAAGCGAATGATGCAACTCCGATGGTCGGTCGGGGAGTATTTGGACGCCATCGCAGGAAATTACGGGGTTGTTCGTCCTCCATTGGGCTTTACAGACGATGATTTCTTTAGATCTTGTCTGCAGGTCATTATGGCAAGCGATAAGAATATACCAAGACCTCTCTGGCAACTGCTAGAGATCGCGCTTGGCCCATATGATAATTTGGTCTTCCAGCTAGAAGCCACACGGGCTGTCGGAGATACATACATCACTTTGGCCCCAGAGTTGGAATACGCTACCTACAGTGCAACCGCAGGAACTTTCATTCATGATGAGTGGATAATTGATAGCGTTGGTGGGAAGATAAAGGCAAAGTTCAGATATCTCGACACCGGAGATTTGAAGGTACATTTTGCAGAAAGACAGAGAGGATCTCTTGTCTCGGGAATGGTCTTACAGGGTGCAGACTCGGGTGCGACGGTGACATTAAGCTCTGCTCATCTTAGGCAAGTGTCTGATACTACCATCCCCGTTACTCACAGAATGCCCCTATATGGAACTCTTGTTTTTGAGCCTGGAACAGCTAATGAGGAAACGATCGATTTTGTTGGAATTGACTATCGTCTTCGCCGTTTCCGTCTAAAAAGCCCGTTGACAAAGGCCCACTCCTCTAAAACACCCGTATTTTTACAGGGTGGGTGTTGGGATATCTATACCGCCCAGATGAGAAGGATTGCAGTAAAGATAAAGTGCTCTAATAAGAATCCTGCATCGATCCCTGGCAGGGCCTATCTTCCTCCTTATCCTGTAAAAAAAGCGACCCTTCGATCGACTGCTCGCGGAGCGGACACCAGTTTACTTTATGCAGACGAGAGTCTGGATGTTTTCCCAAGTACTCCTTTTAAGCTCATTATCGATCCGTCACAAAGGTTCAAAAAACTTCTCGAGGTCACTGTTAATTCTGTAAACACAACGACGAGAACACTGAGTTTAGCATCGCCTCTTCCTGCGGGGCTTCGGTTTATTAGGGGCACAGAGATACAGTGGTACCAGACAGATCAGGTCACAGGAGGATTAACACAAATCGCTAGTCCTGTGGTATCGCCAACTATTCAAACCATAAAAGCGATTTGTAGAGAAGAAAATGTAATCGGACCATGGATTATTATAGACCCTATAGGTTTGACGGAGGAATTGGTTTTTGTAACGAAGACGACATATCAAAGACGAGTTTTGACATCAGAGATTACAAATGCGTCTCTTGTTTTCCATATAGATCGTCCGCTAGACAATGTTCCGGAGGGAACGGTCAGTCTAACTTTTCGAGTATTTGACGACACGGGATATTTGGGGAATGCGACCGTCAATAACGTCTCTTGGTATGTTGGAGGAGATACAAAGAAAATATCTCCAATCCTCACACTCGCTGCATCAGTAGCTTTCTCGACAGACATAAAAAACAAGAAGACGTATGTAGAATTGGTGGATCTTGTTTCTGGAGAGGTTACCCTTACCTTATCGAGACCTCTTGCTACAACAAGGGGTGCGGGGGAGCAACTTCGTCGTTTCTATAGGATTGGAGGTGTGAGTGGGGCACTTGCGACAGACGCAGCGCACCTTCCTCGTTTCACATGGCCCCCACCAGCCTCACCTGATGGAACGTGGCCAAGTCCGTTCCTTTGGGATAACTCGAGACAGGGTCCTGTTCATATAAGAAAGAGCAGTACTTCTAATCCTCTTGCTTTAGCCAACGTCGCTCGAAACGATGCGAATGATTTGCGGATCTATAACACAAGCATGACGATCTTTTCGGTGTTTGATCCCAGTAAAGCAAAAAAGACATTCAATCAAATCATTGTTTCTCCACCAGGAGGAGCGATACAAGTCTTTACTCCTATGGATGTCTACGTAAATGATGCTTCGGGTTTGCCTACGACGGCTCAAGTCAATGCCTGGATAGTGAGTGCTTCGAATCCAAATCCTGGATTTCCCATGCAAATGAAGATAGCAGGGGAAGGAGGGTTTGGTAAAACCTCTCTCTATTATTGGGGTAAAGGTACTGGTGGTGCGCAAGACACTATTTATGTTTCGGGTATTCAGAGGATTCATCAAGCAGGCACTAAAATATTTTCCTACCAAACAGAAGTACCCATAGAAGCTTTAACTGGTGTCTTGGGTGTGGATGAAGGACTCCCTCTCAAAGAGGGATATGTTTTATTTGACCATACGAGAGAATCCGAAGAGCTTATCATCTACGATAGTTTAAAACTTGAGACGCCGACTCGAGCGCTTATGGTCTTCGATAGAGGATTCTCTCCACAAGGCAGTCACAATCCGTTTGCAGTCTCAAACATAGACGGCACGACTGTTACAGGGGTCAATATTATTCGAACAGGAATACTCGCAAATGCTCTTGCTAGATCAGATGGGTTTAGCTTTACGTTCTTCTTAGATGGAAATTCAGTCCTTATGCGATTGATATGGTTACTTGATCAAGTGGTTGCTGCGGGGATAAAGATAGACCTGTATGATGATAAGGATAGAAAAATATCTTTACCTGCGTTGCCTTTTCGCAATAATTAGAATGTCTGTTTGATGTTCTCTACTCAGTAAAACAAAAATCTTTAGAGTCTAAAGATTTTTACTTATAACAAGGCTATAAATCATGAAAACTCCGCTTTTTCACCCGGCAGAAGGTGTAAATCTTCAAGATTTCTTGTTTGCGGTGGATGAATACCCAAGAGAGGTCTTGCGAAGATTCGTGCAGTCGTCGCTTGGAATAGGTGTTTTGAGTGGGTTTAGGACAAAAGTTCTGCCTCAACAGAGTGCAGACACTGGTCGTATCGAGATTTACAATGGCTTTGCCTACGATCAGACAGGTGGGTTTATTACTTCTCCGGACGGAACTAACTCACAACAAATTACCCTGGGTGGAACAAATCAGGAGTTTTGGTTAGAGATTGAATTTTTCTTCGCGAACTCTGATCCAGACCAAAGAGTCTTCTGGGACACACAAGTAGATAACCCTGATCCTGTCCCAGATGGTCAGGAGGTTGCGATTGCCCAAACTTTTACAAGAAAAACCTTGTTTTGGAGGGTATTGCAGCCAATACAGCAGAATGCTATCGGGAACAGGGGTGACGCTGGATACACTCCCGCGAGGTTCTCTGATAATGATACGCTTGTTGTCCCTCATAGTGTTTTCCGAACAGATAACCTGGGTCGGATTATGCAGGGTGTGGCCAGTACCGAAAAAGATAAAAATGATCTTATCTCAGTGACAACACCAACTGGTCAGCATCGCTTTATGCAGTCCATTGGCTACGGTGAAGTGAAGACACAGGTGGGTGGTTACGATATTATCCGCGCCTTGAAAACCACAGACCAACGACTACGTTTATTTGAGCCACTCGTCCCACCGATGCTCTTTGGTGAGTTGAATGAAGTCATCGGGGATGCGACTTCAGATCACTGGATGAGAGACATAGCCAGCTTGGTGGACTTTTTGGCGACTGCTATTAGCCAAATCAAGCATGGTGTTGGCGCATCAAACTTGGGTCCTACAATGGGGGCAAAAATAAATGCTGTGGATCCAGACTGGCAGTATATTGATATCCAAGACTTGATTGATAATAGCCCCCAATCACAAGCGCACGTCGCCAGACAAGACGACTTCATGGGATGCACCTTCCAAATAACAAGCGGGGCGTGGTCGGGCTTTTATGTTCGAATTATGGGTAACGATGCGACGGATGGCGGGGGCGTTACTCGCGTCTATATCCAAAGTAAGAGCAATATTCCCAAATGGGAAGAACTCCCTGCAGGGAATCCGTCTGTCACAATCATCCAGCAACGAAATATAAACTGGTTGGCGCACCCCACGCCTTCGTCGGGCAAAAGGGGCTTAAATGCGCTGGATAAAGATGTTTGGGAGGCTATGGTTGACGCCCACAACACTCAAAGCTTTTCTACTCTGCGGAGTCGTTTAGATGGCAACAAGTCTGTAGCTCTTACGATTTCCCCCAATGACACAAAAGATGCTGCTACAGGCAATCCAACCACACAGCTTCCTGCAGATACCTTTGGACCCTTTGCAGAACAAAAGTACTTCCTTGATTATGTTGCTAATACCCGAAAAGGTGGAACTGTTCGTTTTCGTCGCGGAATTCACAATTTTGATGCAGAACTCCCCAAGACATCTTTGTTTACATTAAGTAGTGCTCATGGACTTATCTTTGAAGGAGAAAGTGCAATTCAAACAACACTTTCTTATGGAACACAAGACGACACTCAAGGCGAACACATAATCTTTGATCTAAGTAATTGCTCTGATATTGAATTTCGGAACCTGACGTTTACGGGTAAGGGCAAGATCTTTAAAATGGTTGGTTGTTCGAATATACGATTCATCAATTGTATATTCGATGGACTTTACTGGAATGATACCAGTGGACAAAATCTTGGTCTAACGACTTCAACATTAGATTTGGGTGATATTACAGATTGTCTTTTTGAAAAATGTATTTTTCGCGTTGCAGGAGAAGGTTTAAATTCTGGGATTCAAACAAATTGTTCGTGGAGAACTTGCAAATTATCAACAACTTTGAATGATGCGGCGAAAAATAATTATATACTGAAAGCAACATCTATCTTAAAAACAGTCTTCTCTGATTTAGAAATACGAGGAGAAGTGACCATTGCGGGGATAATGGCCAGTGAATGGCGATGGTCTCATCTTGAAAATAGTCGTTTGGAAGTTTCTTTAGGAGGAGGTGCTTCATCAAAGGCAAGGTTATGGATAAGTGGGGTTGGAGATGGAAGTATAAAAAACTGTTCGTTTACATCATCCCCACAATTATCTGTTTCGGCGAATGCACAACCTGCCTGTGTCTTAGTTTCTAATTTAGTGGGGTTAGAGTTTACAGGTAATGAGGGTGAACAATCTTTAATTGGATTTCAGTTTCTATCTTCTTCGTCAAGTGGACCCAGGCGAAGCATGATAACTAGTAATAGATATTTTGGAATTTTCGGGACACCGTTAGGGAATCATGGAATTGTTGTAAATAAAGGATCTGGCATTATTTGTTCAGGAAACCACGTCGAGCGATGTCATGCAGGATTTGTTTTTGCGGACGTTTTGAATTGTGTTATTTCTAATAATTATGCCGCAAGTTGTTATCGTGGCTTTGCAGGTAATCCCATATTCTCACTTAATTCACCAAATGGCCTGGGCGCAAAAAACTGCACAATCACTGGTAATGTCGCTAAAAATCCATTATTTATAGGATTCGACCTCAATAATTGTCATGAAAATCAAGTTTCTGGAAATCATGTGGAGGGAAGCCCTACACACACACCATACGACGTCACAAATGGAACAAAAAACACGGGTGGACATATAAACCATGGCCAGTTGGCAGTGTCTCCCGGTTTTCAAATATGGCTTGGTGATGATAGTAATGAAAACCTATTATATATCTACAACACTCACAGGACATAGGAATGGAAGGTAGAGATATTAATCTCGATGGGAGTCGAGTTCCTCCTAGCGACAGAATAATAAAGTCCGTCGAAAGCATACAGGTCGCAGAAAATACGAGTATTCCTTATTTTTTATTTGCGGGTCACACAATGTTTATTGGGTTGAAATATATGCAACCCGAAGATATTTTATGGCGTCGTGATAATCCAAGCGTTCCTGCGATGGTTTGTTTGCAGGAGTCTGGTTCCTGCTCATGTCCCTATCAGTGCATCTCACAACTCGCAAGACGAGTGGGGACTTTGTTCTCCAGGCTTCCACTTCTCAAGCAAATGTTCATCATGTTCAAGCGTCCCGAAGAGAGGAATCTTAGACGTCAAAATCTGACATTTGAAGAGTCGCAAACGGCTATACGTCAAGATCTAAACAATGTTCGACGTCGTTTGGGGCTTCCAACAGGGAGAAGAACAAATCTTCCTCGATTTATGGCGATTCATATAACAAGCGATTACTCTGCTTTTCGATTGCTTAGACTAAATTATGATGCCCTGCAGTACATCCTTGCTAACAGTGATGAGCAGGGTGTTGTGGTTGGGTCTATTTTTTAATCCAGTAGAGCTAGCTGATTCAGTAGAGCTAGCCATCTCTCTTGGTGTTCTTCGCTCATAGTATCGGGAAGAGTAGTTACTCCCTCTACATTGTAGTGCAGATGTATTTCTTTTAGGCAGGCTTCTTTTGTAAGGAGTCCGTTTAGGTAAAGATCCAAGAATGTAGCGTCCCCAATGACTAGACAGTTTGTGGGGAAGTCTTCTCGAAGAATAACGGGAAAGACTCTGGTTGACTCATCCGGGCCTATTATTTCTTTTCCAAAATCTATATCTGACAGAATATAAGAGAATCGTTCTTTCTTTTCTGCACCCTTTTCTCTATTCCATATTCTTTGCTCGTCATCGGACGATGGCAAAGAATGTCCCTCGAAGATATTGGGTTTGCGTCTCATGAGTTTTGTTTGTATATCGCGAACAGCATTTTCGATAGTGTTTGGGTATTCATCGGCAAGATGTCTGCAGAAGCAAACAACATTCCAAAGCAAGTCACCTATTTCATTGTCGACCTTATCACCAAGAAAGGATCCATCCGTATCCAGATGGTCTCTAACTTCTGCCAACTCATCCCCAATGAGATCAAGCCAGTTTCTGGATGTTCTCTCTTGATGGCATGGAGAGAACCTAGCGTTGAGTCCGCTTATTCCTATAAGTTTATCAAGCGCTTTAACCATTACACTTCTCTTGGAATCTTCTTTCGTTTCTGTAAAAGAAGTATCTGATGCTTGTGGTTTTATATCAACACCGACCAATAGCTCTTTATAGTATAAATATCTAGTCTTCCACGTTTCAAAATGAGGACAAGAGATATGATGTCGAGGTATCATTATAACATCTATCGACCCGTAAAAACTCCAACCCATAAGATAGCAGAGTTCTCTGACTTCTTCTCCGGACCATACATCTGTCTTACATGAGCATTCGCTTGTAAGTTTTTCAACCCATTCCATATATCGGGGGCAGGCAGGATGATGGCTCGTTTTCTTTATGTAGATATGAACTGCGAATAAGGGAGGGGTGGGGATATCAAACTCTCTCCCCGTGGTGTCTGCAATGACTTTGACAATATTATTAGAAAACCAATAGTGGTCTTTGCAGTCTTCACATGTTATATCGACCGATTCCGGTGGGAAAATTTCCGTAGTCCCCATTATTATTTTCTCCCGTAGCACTCTTTTTTGCATTTGGTGTAGTAGGTTCTTCAGTCTCGTCCTTGAATGATGTGCCGAAGATCAATTCTCGAAGTCGCTTTTCTATCGCGGGTTCGTATATCTCTGCAGTTCGCTCCATAAGATCCAAGCACAGATCTATAAGCTCCAATGCTTTTTGCACTCTACCACGCAACAGGGCCTTTTGGGCTTGTAGAATATATCGTATTTGTTTGATGTCGGTTAGACCGTTTGTTACCAAAAAGGAGAAGAGTCCCCATCCCCAGCGGTCGATGACCGCTTTTCTTTCTTTCCATGTGCGTGGTTTGTTGCGAGATTCCATGATTGTGCATAGTTCCTTCTTTGTTATGGATAAGGCGCAATTTATTATTGTTGTCGTGGTGCTTTATCCTCATTAAGGTCGATACGAGTATCAACGCTAATGTCGACATCAGTATCAATGAGAGCGGCGGGGATGGGCATGTTTTGTTCTTTGAGAAATAGGATAAGATTGCTTGTTTTTACGCGACGGTGGCCACCACTTGTGCGAAAACCATCAAGCTTTTCCGAGTCAATCCAAGAAATGACTGCGGAGGGGCTAACTTGTAGAAGTCTTGCTACTCCGTGGGATGATAGAATTTTATCATTATCTTCGATTACGTCAACAGTCGCCGTAGATGCCTCTTTGACTCGACTTCTTCGACGACTTCTTTTTCCCAGTTCCTCTTCGACATCATTGGCAATGGAGCTTAGTTCACGATATAAGTCCCCGATGCGATCGTTGTCAAAATTTTCATCCATTGCATCAATAACAAATCTGATGGTGGGGTGGTTTAGGATGTTTCTAATTCGATCTGGTAAAGCTTTTCTCATGAGATAGTTCCTCTGTAAGTAGAAAAAATTAGGCTAGTTCTCGATTGAAATCTAGAAAGATAATTGAATCCATTCAAATTGGGATTGTTTCGCCTGTGTCTCTTCTTTCATCATTCTTCCTTTGATTTCCTCTTGTTTTTAGAAGATGTTTTTGTCAAAATCTTTAGAGTCTAAAGATTTACGTCTTCATTTTTTTTTCGGAGTTTTGAAATGGCCAAAAGAAACGAAACCTGGGAATGGATACAGCAAAACCAAAGCCCTGCAGAAAGAAAGAGATATAGACGCCAACAGAGGAAAAGAAAACGAGAAAGCCGACGTAACGCGGTTTCTAGAATTTGGGTAAGAGCAGAAGAGATGGGATTGGAGAAGGAAGACTTGATTTCACTAAGGTTAAGACAAGGGAGGATGTTGGCGACCTTTTTTTGTTTACCTACAGAAGAGAGTGAGGAGGGGATAATTGAGATTGAAGAGGAGAGCGAGATGGATATGGATGAGAGGCGATAATTAAGAAGATAAAAGAATAGAAACAAAATCTATTGGATTATCACTATGAAATTTATGTTTACAAGACGGGCACATGGTGTTGGGGATAATTCTATGATGATCTAAAAATACAGTTTCCGTATTGTTATGATGAAGAGATTCAAATACCGAGGCATCTAAACATTCTCTTATTGAGTCTTTGTCTAAGAAGACATAGCAATCAATTCCACTTATTCCAGATACAAATAAAATAATCCCTGCGCACTCTGTTGCAACATTTTCTGATACTTCTAATATTTTCTCCCATTGTTCTTTTGTTGTTGGGCATGGCAAGCAATAAGTTTTTTTACCAAAAAGACTCTTCTCACAATCTTCATCTTTAAATGATCGCGCAATAGCATGTAAGCCTAAAAGTATGTTATGGAAATGATCCTTGAATATCTTGCCTGATAATGAATATCCATCTTCTGTGAAGCCCAAAGAAACATTTCGCATCCGGGTGCTCACTGCTCTATCTCCGTGTTTTCTTTTTTGGGTAAGTAGACAACATCTTTACCCTCTATTTTGGGAAACAAGTTTCCGTTACTAATCTCATGTGCCTCTATATATGCAATAACGAAATCACATGCTTTATTATGGTTTCCAAGAGACTCTCCAACAGTGTGAGATCTCCATTGATGTTCATTGAGAGTGGCATAAAAAGGACTGTCCGCATCTACAAAAATCATAGTTTCAAAAAGAGCCCCTCTCTTTTCGCCATTGATAACTACGTCACCCATATAAGAACAATGTTCGATCATTAGAAAAACTGAGGAAACTCGAACTATTCCGTCGAGAAAACAAGTTTTTTTAATGATAGATGGGCATTTATCAGCGCGACCACCAGTATCAGCTATGGATTCTTCTACATCGAAGTTCTTTGCCCACCAATCACGATGTTTTTTTCGAGTTGTTTCTATTACTTTGTTGTCGGGAGTAAGTATCCAATAACGAAAATGAGACATTATTTAATTTCCACCTAGAAATTTACCACAAAAGTTGCAGCCATAGGCTAGGTTGTCGGTCCACAAATCAGAAGACCCACAATGATAGCATCTACCCGTGAAGTTTCCGACTGGTTCATTTTTTGGATTATTCTTGGTGAAGTCTTTGTGCTTTTCAGGCGGAACAGATTTTCGACCGTCGCATCTGCAAGTATGATAACCACACCGAAAACAACTCATTCTCTTTTCTCCTACTTGCGTATGGAATAACGTATCCTTCTAGAAATTTTCTGTATGTATTTTCTACCTACCGATTCAACAGTAGCGGATAGGCATTTTGCTTTTGGTCTCGCAAAGATTCTAAGCGGGGCATCTTTGGGTAGATAGAGTGGATGCTTTGGGAATCCATCCTTTGTTTTCCCAAGACAATACACTTTCTGTGTTTTGCTTAAGCGCGAGACAATAGCCTTTGCCCTTTCTTCATAACCTTCCACATTTGTTCCCCACGCCACGATCACAGCATCACATAAAGCGGCAGATGAATAGAGATAGGCGTCACATAGATCGCCTATACAATCAATGGCATCTTCATTGAGGGCCTTTGGGTCTGTTGAGCAAAAAGCAAATAGATTGCAAAGCATAAGACTTCCAAAGCCTTCACGCTTCGAAAAGCTCACTATTTGTCTGAGCGTTGGATCATCTTCTTCGCCACTAGCAGTGGACGGGTTGAGAGCTATCCAGAGGACTCTGGGTAGGCGACCGATAGCGCTATCCCATCGACGCAACAAAACCCACCTATATGCCCCGCACGAGCTAAATACGGCGTGTTTGTGATAGTAGGCTATGCCCTCTGTTGCAGGGATTATAGGAAGGTTTGCAAATAAGGGCCGCTGTTCCATGTGTGTACTCTGTTGTTATTTGCTCTTGAGGCTAAATATTTTCCTAAGCCAATTAGTAACATAAACCCACCAACTTGTTTTTGTCGGAACTGGTTCAACCTCAAGACAAGAACTTTCGCCAAAAGAAACCTCGATAACATTATCAAAAACTGAAAGAGTTCTTTCTCTCTTCCCAGATTTTTTCCAAGATAAATTTTTAGGAAGTCCCTCCACAGGCAAGATGTCTCCACGAGGAGTTTGAATGCATAGCCGACACCCTTCTTCTTGACGAAGAACAATGAACTCCATTACTGCACAGGAAGTGCCAATGAAGTCCGCATGATTCTTGAGGGTTGTCAGCTTTACGCAATCATCCATTTTCTGGATGGAATCTTTACCCATTATCAGTTTCATAGAACATACTCCAATGTTGAATTTTATAATCTTTAGAGTCTAAAGATTATTTTTACCATGAGCCGAAAACTGAACCAGATTCTTTCATACCAGGAAAGATCTAACGATATCTTCATACCTAGCAACGTTTCTGGATCGATCTGAAGAAGAAGATTCTCGGGTGAACCTATGTCTTGAGATAGTCCATCCGGCATAGGCTCATTCACAGGATTGTCTTCATCATCCTTGGATAACGATAAAAGAGATTTCTCTCTACCCACATCATCTTTATAAACAAAGTCGAGCAATTTTATATCAGTCTCTTCTTCTTGTCTAAAGAGATTTTCTATATCGGGATCTGGACCAGGAAGCTGGCGTATCTCCACAAAGGGTTGATTGGGACCAATCTCTCTTAGGTAGAATTTATATCCATTTTTTCTACGGTCGATAATGAAAAAGGCAAGCTCTGCCAAATTCATAAACATATCCCCCCAGTCTTTGTACGGACCATCTTGGAGGATCATGTTTAAGTTTCTTTCTGTTTCACTGTCTCTCTTGAAACTAATAGCCAGGATGTGGGTGATAGTATCATCGTCTCTTTGTTTTCGATTTATCATCATGGTCTGATTGAGCCCGGTCTAAAAATACTAAAAAGGTCGAAATGCAAGGAATCCAGAAGACGCACTCCCCCCTTTTTGGCGTGAAATAGAGAGAGCGAAGCGAGAGGCCGAGCAGAACTGATAAAAAACACTAAATTTTAAATTAGAATAATTAATCAGAAGAAGAGAATTGATGGGAGGGGAGATTAGAACTAGTTAAGAAATAAGGCAGGGATAATTTAAGTTAAGGATGACTTAAGGTGATTCTGACTTATGTGAGAAACTAGTTTTAGTGTTGTGTTTTCTCTTCTTGATTTCAGCTAGGCGTATGGGTTGATTGGTACAACCAATACAAGGCCAAAGGGGGTGTTGATCTGTTCGTGGTGCAGTGCAAAAAAAGAGGTACAGATCGGGTGCTGTGCTATCGGGATAGTTCGATAAGTTTTGAAGAGGTGTTGTCAGGAGCTTGTAGGATAGGATTTGGGGGGTAACTCCCGGAGGAGTTTCACGACCTATCGGAGAAGAAATGACCAAAGAAACTCAAAGACTGACAATCAGAGTGGGTGTCTTTTTAGGGATGGTGAGGTATGAGGGCGAACTTGTTTTGTGTCTAGTTCGTTATCATTCTCGTGTGTAATCGAAAAAAGAGCCACTTTGTTACTTGTTCCCTTATCTATGTAGCAACTCTTTGCAGAGTTGTGGTTTCCCCATAAGTGTGCAGTTTTTTTTACCAGAGGGCGTCTGCAGATACGTTCGTCCACAAGCAGGGTGGTTGTTCGGTGTCATGCGATCACATAACGCTCTAGAAGAGGTATTGGTGTTACTTTTGTTCGCACCGTGGTTTGGTTTTCTTCTGGAGGACAAAAGTTTATGTGATGTGGGTGACGGTGTGGTGTTGCCTGTTGGAGAATAACTGTTTGTTGTCTCTGGACCTCGGGGGGCAAGGGTCATTTTGTAGGAGGTACTGCAGAATCGGAGGGGTGGGCCTCTCAGTTGCCCATTATGCAATTGCCGTATAATTTTCCGCAGCGCTTCGCCAATGAAGTGTTGCTTTTGGAGAATCGTAGAGAAATGTGCAATTGGATAGTTGACTCCAATTTTGGCCACGCGGGTGGAGTCGTTGTCATTGCATGATTGGTGGGGGGTAGTGGGGATTAGGTGGTATTGTTGTTCAAGGTTAGAGTCGCAATGAAATACATTCGGTCCAAATCGAACGGTAGGGTCCTTCTCATCCGGGAGAGGATTTTTGCGAGAAGTGTTGTAGAGATTTGTATTCTTCATCATTTCTTTCTCATTGCAAGAGAGAAGTGGCTCTGCAAGGGAGTTTGCAGAGTTGAAGAAAACATTTGACATTTCTTGTCGATCTCCTTACTCTAATCTTGTTCGGGTAGTTTGTGCTTCCTTTCTTTACTCGGTTAGGTTTTGTACAAGCAACTAGAAAGAAGCTGCCATACTCTAGGGTGGCTTTTTTCGTTTAAGCCGGGGTCGCCCTATCCGAGGGGTGCTGATTTTTTTTGGGAAGCATCTACCAAACATAACAACAATGAGGACGACTCTAGATTGGGGATATGAGAAGCGTCAAGTTAATAAAACCATGGGTCTTTAGGGGTGTTTGATAAAACGGGGCTTTAGTGGGTGGTTATTTTAGCTTTAGTTGTTTGTGGCAGTGGTGTTTGAGGGTAGATGTTTTAGTGTTTGGGGTGATGTGATCTTTTAGAGATCGGTGGGGATTATTGTTTTTTGGGAGGAGTGTTCCTGCTCTTGTTGGTTTTTGGGTTGAATCTTTAGACTCTAAAGTTTTTTTATTTAGAAGTTAATGAAAGAGTTGTGTTTTTACTGATTTGAAAAAGACAAAAGGAGAATTTGTATGGATACGGTGAGTTTGGAAAATAGTCTTGAACAAATTTTATCTTTATTGGGTGAGCCAGATAAGGATGGTGCATTCATTTTTCATGTGGGTGTGTTGTGGGGAGAGATTCGAGAGAATTTTGGGGAGGAGTGGGATCGTGTAGTAGATGAGAAGATGATTGCGTTGCAGGAGTTATTTGGGTCCTTGAGAGAGAGTATGGGACTGACTGCGATGTTTGGTTCGGGTGGGCATAGAAAAGTAAAAGAAGCGTGGACTGCTGGATTAGATAGTTTGGTTGACTGTTTTGAAGATCTTTTAGATGAACAACGTTACGGATAGGGGTGGTGGGATATGGGTGTTGAGATAGAGAGAAGGTTCGTTACGGCTTTAGGAGCATCAACGAAGACGGTGAAGAGTTTTTGTGGGAGTTGGATGAGTTTTTGGGGGCAAACACAGGTCTTTTCATAGTGGAGGTGGAGCTTCCGACTATTGAAACAACTCTTCCACAGTGCCCATTGCAGTTGGTTTGCGAGATAACGGATGATCATGACTTTTCAAACTACGCTTTAAGTAAGAAGCCATGGTTGGTGTGGTCAAGAAGGAAAAAAATGTCTTTCTTTAAAGAAGATAGGGGTAAGTAGGGATGGAACATCAGACGATGTCTTGTATTGTTTTAGTGTTGGGTGTTGGAATGGTGTACTGGGGCTGGACGGGGAGGAATCTTTCGATAAGAGCTTTTTTCGGATTATTGGGTGGTGGTGTTGTTTTGTCACTCATGGGCCTTGTTTCCTTAGCAAAGTTTGGAGGGGTAAATGCTAAGACAACATTAGTGACTGTAAATCTGGTGTTTTCGGGTTGGGTTTTGTATTTGTGGTTAGATTCTCTAAATGTGCCAAAAGCAAAAATGTACGTAACTTATGGCGGATGGTTGGATGGAACCGGTGTTTCTCTTCTTTTGAGATTGTTTTGGTCTATTATTGCGGTTCTTTTCTGGATAGTAGTTTCTTTTATGAAGTAGTTGTTTTTTTGATATTAATTATTGATCTGGATAAGTTAAAAGGAGTTTGGTTGTGAAGGAGAATTTTGAAGAGTTGCAAAGATTAGTTTCTTCATTACTGGAGGGTGAGAGTGTTCTCGAGGATGTAGAAGAGGCACTGCAAGAAGGTATAGACACACTTGAGGATGTGACTAACTGTTTAAAACTTTCGATGGATACGAGGGAATATTTTCATTTAGATAATGTTGTGCATCGATTGGAGTATCGGCGAAAGCTTTTGTTGGCAATTGGATCTCGTGATCCGGATCTTCTTTTGGATGTTCAGGAGAGCTTAGCAGAAGAACATGTGAGAGAAGGAGATACAGTCTTTTTTCGCTTTGAGAATCCTGGTGGGAAGGCTGAGTTCATGGAATGGTTGCGGGGTTTAAAGGAAGGTGGAGAAGGGTATCCATTTGGAAATGATTTTACGACGGTAGAATTGGACAAGGACAACTTCAGTGTTCGTGTAAGTGAACTTTGGCCAGGATAGGTGAGTAGATGAGCAGAAGAATGATTATGGAAGAGTTATTAGAGCCTTGGTATGCCTTGACTCCAGCAGAGCGTGCGGAGAAAATTCGAGAAGGTTTGCGACGAGATTGGGCGACGGGAGGGGGTGGTCATTCTTGTTCAATGGAGTGTGGTGTTCCGAGTGGAGAGAGAAGGGATGACAGTGTGATTTATTCCATTGAACGCCAAGTAAGTGAGTAGTGGAGGTTTCTGTGAGTAATATTTTCAAGTGCGAGTGTGGCTTTGAGAAACGGACATCAGATAACGTTATTATGACGGGGGTGTGTAGTAGTTGTGGTGGGGGTGGGAAATCTGAGCTTCTGCGGCATGTGGATGATGGTAATACCGGAGAGACGTCTGATCCGAAGAGGTATAGTTCGGTCCAATCTCCCTATCCTTGTAGAGAGTGCCCTCGTGGAGCAATGCTTTGCACGAGACACGATATAAATTTAAGACCTGCAAGCACTGTTCATGCAAGCACTGTTCATGAATGTGATGTTTGTGGGCTTGTGGATGAGCGAGGCAATCATCCTTTGTCGGATATGCCTCCTCGAGAGAATTTTCCAAAGGATCACAGATTTGTATTGGAGAATCCCGATCGTTTGGATTTCATTATTGAGTCTCAGAAGTATCGAATAGCTCGTCTACTGCAGAATAATTGGGTGGAAGCTTATCAGGAAGCATTAGGGGAAGAGTTAGAGGATACTCGACACTTTAGGGAGCTAACTCAATCAGAGAAAAAGCTGTGGTTTTCCTATTCTCGATTAATGATTGGTTCTATCAAAGAACTTCAGTTTGATCTGCTAACGGGACGAGAGCGCGATTTGTTACGTGAGTTGTTGGATTCCCGAGTTACAGATTTACGCGAAGAAGATGACGAAGCGAGTGGGTACATTGCGGATGACTTGGAGAATATTTACTCGAAACTGAATTTGTAAAATCTTTAGACTCTAAAGATTTATAAGTGGAGAAAGAGATGGAGATTAGACTTACGGCTAAAAAAGTTCCTGAGTTTGTGAATGTTACAACTTCTCCGGTGCAGGTAATACATGCTTTAAGGTCGGCATGGAAAGACGAAGTAAATCCTGGCTTTGATGTATGTGTTAGCGAGGAGGGGGGAGAAGTTTTAGTGTGGGCACACCGGAGAATCATGGATCTATCTTTTCCTGCCGAAAAACTAAAGCCTTTAACTGAGGATGAGTTGGAGATTTGGAGGTCTTTTGAAATCTTGGAGAGGACGTTTACCAATTTAGAAGCATCGGGGTCTTGAGTTACTTATTCAATGGGATAGTTCGTCGCCATCTTTCTCGAGAGTCGCGAATAGGTTGTGCACCACATCGTTTATCTAGAGACTTGGGAGGAACTTCAGATAAAAGCATCGCACATGTGGATACTATTAGCTTTCCGCAGACAGAAGAGATAATACCTGTGGGAGGTGTTATCAAAATAGGAAAGCATGAGATTATTGCAGACGCACCTGTTTACAGCGGGGATCCTGTTCCGGATAGATGTCCTAGTTGCACAGCATTGTTGTGGGAGCAGGCCATAGAAAGCAGAGTTCTGTGGTTTGTGCATAGGAACCAATACTGGATGCGCTGCAGTACAGCTTGTAGGTCGTATGTTTGTTCTGGAGAGGAAAAGAATTTTTATGTTTGGGGAAAGGAAGAGAAGCTTAGTTCTCGTATGTTTCGAGATGGGATTCTAAGGGATAGAGAAAGGCTCCTTTGTAAATCCCTACATGGGGAGCATGTTTACTTTATTTTATCGAAAGAGTGCGAGAGAGTGAAAATAGGCAGAAGTTCTAGATTGTATCAACGCTTGGGTTCTTTACGAGGTGACTCACCGACACCATTGTTCCTCGTTTTTTCTTTCATGGAGGGGATGCGGGGATGGACAGAAAAGAAGATCCACAAAGAGTTGGTTGTTCATCGTAGTCATGGTGAGTGGTTTGAAAGTAATGCTGCATTTGAATGGTTACTGGATACATTTCCTGAGTTTCAATGTGCGGTTATGTCCAAGATGTCTGGGTTGAGAATATAGATATGGTTGAGGTAGAAGAGATTGTTCCGGTTGAACCAAAAATAAAAACGGAATCAATCGAGGAAAATCCTTTGGGTTTTTTCAAGATCAATCATCGTGGGGAGTATGTAGATATTCCTCCTTTATTGAATCCCGGGGAAAGCTTCACTGTTAAGGACAGTTTAGGAAACGATGAGACTTGGGTACCAGAGATACCGAGTCTCCATACATCTCCAACAATCAGAGCTTGTGGTGGATGTGCTTGTCCAATAAGAAAGGATATGCACGGACATTCAACATTGATGGTTGCAAGCAAACAACACATATACACATGGTGCTGTGTTGCTTGTCCGAGGAGCAGTTGTGGCTATGGGGTTGAGTATGTAGTGCGAAGCCAATATAGACATCCCAAACCAGCAGTTGTGAATATTGGAGGGCGTTGGTTTTATGATCAATCTTATCGTAGTTCTCTTGATATTACTTCAGAAACAAGAGTTTTGGGACGGTGCTATGGTTCGCAGGTGTATTTTGTTCTTGCGGAGGGTATAGGGCGTATCAAAATAGGAAGGTCTCGAGGCATGAAGTCCCGATTATCGAGTTTGCGCACCAATAGTCCTGCGAAGCTTAGTTTATTGTTCATGTTTCCTCATATGGCCAGGGGTTGGTCGGAGAAGAAGGTACATGATGATCTTGCATTTTGTCGGTCTCATGGAGAGTGGTTTAGATACCAAGACGTGAATGATTGGTTGGAGAGAAATTTTCCAGAATATAAATATTCGATTTTTTCTGGTTTGGTTCCGGACCCTCCTGGTAGAAGGAGGAGTATGAGGTAGTTATGGGAAAACTGGATGAGATAGAGTCGCTAACCGAAGAGACCATGCGCCAAGCAATGGAGCAAGAGATGGATTTCCTGGAAGAAGACCACAATCGTTCCTTTGAACAGGAGTTGGCGTTGGCTCATGATGTTGCAGAGTTGTTGGGGACAGGTGATGCAGTGGGGGTTATGCGTGGAGATTGGGCGGGGGGATATGGTCCTAGCATGTTATCTATAGGGCCATCCCCAGGTTACAGACCTCCATCAGATATCGTTACAGGTAAGTGTAAAAAGTGTGGTTGGGTTGGGAGGATGTTGAAAGAGAAGACAAAGCCATGCCGCTGTCATGGAGTTTCCACTATTTGGGATGGTGGTAGGGCTAGTGGTTGGGCTGGGGGTGAATGGCACAGAGAAGGTGAATGGTTTAAGGAAGGTGAGAAGTAAGCCATTAATCTATGTGGTCTTTTCCAATAGTGAACATAAGGATATAGAAAAATGAAGATGAAAAAAGAAGTAACTCCGCAAGCTTTGCATTTTTTATTAGCAGGAGCTAGAACCGGGGAGGATGTGGAAAACATTATAGCCGTGACAACAGAGGGAGGAATAGAGGCACAAGAGTCACGAGGACAAAGACAACAGGCAAGAATGCAGACATTGCCCAAGAAACATCTCTATGGTAGCTCGAGAAAACATTTCGAGAGTTTGGGGTTTGTTTTCAGTGATCGTTCTGATGATTTATTTATTGAGGTGGAATTTCCGGATGGTTGGTCAAAGGAAGCAATGGAAGGTAATTCTTATTGGTCGTATTTATTAGATGAACATGGACGAAGGAGAGCCATGATATTCTACAAAGCAGCTTTTTACGATAGATCCGCGCACATATCTCTCAGCCAGAGGTATGGATCGGAAAGATGTTATCCAGACTATGACGATGAAAGTGTAGAAGAAGAATTGCGGATGGATCGTTCTTTTTTGCGTGTTATGGATAGAGGAATTCCGGGGGAACCTGCAGGGGTAGAGATACATAGGATGCCTGAAACATCGAAGAATACGATTGTTGATTCGGGTGAGAAGATATGGGTTGCGCGGAATAGAGAGGATAAAGAGTTGAAAACTTGGTTATCTGAAAATTATCCAGACCATAAGAATCCACTTGCGTATTGGTAAAAAAAGGATGTTAAAAGATGGTTAAAGTTCGTGAAATGGATGATCTTTTTTGGGTTTGGGTTTCAACGCGTCCAAAAAAGATCATCCAGATGATTGCAGATTATCCACCAGATATTCTCTATCTCTTAAAAACAAGTAACCGTCGAGTTACTATCGAAGGTTATATGGAAGATGGCACCTTTCTTGTCTCTGTGTCAGGAGAATTCAATTGCGTTGCTTTTGATCGTCAGGTGTTTGGTGTTTTACCAGATGATTTAGAAGAATGTGATTTGCCTGAAGAAAAAGAAAAATTGGGTACGTTCTTAAAGACGGATAAGGAGGTTGAACAGTTTCTGGACCATGTGTGTAAAAAAGGTCACCCAGAAAAATAGAAAGTTCTGATTATTTATAGTTTTGTGTTTATATGGGTGTTGATTTTAGATAAACAGGAGAAAGGTAGATGCTTGATAGTTTTATGAATAATATAGAAGGTTTCATAACAATGTTGGTGGTGATTGTTATGGTTATTATGTCTGCATACGGCATAAAAAACATACTCATTGCATTTGATACGGAGATGGATGAAGTATCACGTCTACGATCGAGGCATAGAGCTTGGCTGTTGGGAGTTGGTATCTTTATTGGTTGTGTTGCCTTGATAGGGATGTTGCAGATAAGACCTGTTGATCCTGGTCCTTCGGTGGAAGAAGATGGGACTTACAAACAGAATCAGTCGGCTCCCCAAGAGATTCCTCTTCCGGAACTAAAGAAGGATGCGGTTAAGAGAAAGGATCCACTACTCAGAAAGATGGATAAGCCAACAAGCGAAGTGGACAAGGAGGTCAAACGAATCTTAAAGGAAGCTAATCGCAGAAAAAAACAAAAATAAGATTTAAAATCTTTAGGGAGATAGGCAAGATGAAGAGAAAAGAAAATATAAAATTCATGAAGTGGAGCTTGGTTTTTTTGTTCCTTTTGAGCTTTACAGCCTCTGGGTGCAAGTGTAGCCAAATGGTACCTCCGGGTTATCTGGGCATGGTGATGACGCGGTCGGGTTTAACGGGTAAAATCTTGCAACCCGGAAAGCACAATATGTATCAATGGGACAAGCTTGTTCTTGTTGAATTCAAGGAGGTAATGAGAGCAATTAAGTTGAATATTCTTTGCGCAGATGATTTAAATTTCAAGTTCTCTTTAAAAATCAGAGCGCGTCTAAAAGCAAAGAGTGGCAGAGAACTCATGGCAGTGTTTAATAGAAAAGGTACGAACAAAAAGAATGTTCTTACGTTTGAAGAATTATACAATACATATGTAAAGCCAACAGCGAAATCTATCGCGAGAGAGGTTGTCTCCAGTTATCAAACTGTGCAGATCAGAGAATCTCGTGCGGCGATACAAAAAGCAATACATAACAAGTTGAGAATTGCTTTGAAGGGGACTCCTATGGAAGTTCCTTTTGTGAGAGCTTCTAATTTTGATTATCCTGATGTGATTACAAGAGCGGTTGAGCGCCGGAGAGAGAAGGAGATCAAGCTCAAAGAGGAAAAAGCTCGACAAGCGATAGAATTATTGAAAATGCAGAACAGAAAGCGAATTGCTCTTTTGCGTCGTCAGGTTATTGCTTTGGAGGCAAAGGCACAATCGGAGAGAATTAAGATTATCGGGGCAGCCCTGACGAACAAATATTTACGGCTGCGTGAGCTAGATAATAATGAAATTCTCTACAAGAGAGTGGCTCCTGGGGACAAGGTAATTATTACAGGAGGAAATAGTCGGGGATTACTTCCTACTTTTGATTTGAGTCGGACAACGAGGCGAAAGCGCAGAAAGTCGAAAAAGAGATTGCGGAAAAGCCCCGCAACAAGTGTGGGCGGGAAAAGAATACGATGAGCATTGAGAACGAAGAAGTTTTTCGCAAAGAGGTGCCTCGAGGGAAATTTAAGGTTTCTTTATCGCCGAGGGGCAGGAGAGCGCTTTTTCTATCGTATTTTCTAAATGTGATGTTTCTAGCACTGGCGATATCACTGTCTTGGTTTAAGCAGGATTGGGCAGGGAACCTGATTGTATTGAACGCAGTATTTTTTGGCCTCGTGACATTTATATTGTGGCTAGGGCGTCTATGTGAGTCGGATGAGGCGAAAGAGGAATCGTTTGCGGAATATCGAAGAGAAAGATTGCTAGGGAATATACCGAGGGTCTGGGGGGCAAAACAAATATCGGTATCCTATGGGCCAATCATAGCCGCTGCAGGATATATATTTTGCTCAGTATTTTGGTTTTTTTGGGTTTTCACTGCTTGGGCAATGGAGAGCGAAAGGAGGAAGAGGTTGCATCAGGAGATTTGGGATGCAACAAAAGAGGGTTGCTTTGCAGAGTATGTCCAAAAACATCGGGGAGATAAGGAATTAGGAACGGTTAGTATGACTATTTCAAGGGATTGATATTTATATCTTTATCTCGACAGTATAGTCTTTCTTCCTTCCTGGTAGGCAAGTCCTTACAAGATTTATTGTGGTAAAATCTGCAGTATGTCTTGACTAAAATTATTAAATTAGAAGAATG
>Ga0208012_1000013_pt1 | contig 93353 bp, 177 predicted proteins | sample 15BtaG_FD_184090 | JGI IMG/M metagenome (GOLD analysis project Ga0208012, IMG submission 184090) | Marine viral communities from the Subarctic Pacific Ocean - 15B_ETSP_OMZ_AT15312_CsCl metaG (SPAdes) (version 2) | ecosystem: Environmental > Aquatic > Marine > Oceanic | place: Pacific Ocean... | reverse complement strand
ACTTTTATCTAACCAATTTAAATATATAATCATTGTCAAAATATTCTATATCTGTATCACTTCGTTTTATCTTTATTATAAATCTATAAAATCTTTCAGGGTGTAACCCATCCATCCATAAATTAAAGTAATTCCCATTTGAGTCGCAACTCAATTTAGTGTGGTTATCGTCAAATGGAACAATAATTTCCTCTGTATATGCATCTCTCAAGGAGTAGTACGACGAAGTTGGTAGGTATTTAACATCTAGATAAGCTGAAGAAGTTGCAAATGTTTTAGTCGGAAATTTAGCTCTTCCATAGACTCTGAGCTTAGCCTTAGCTCCTGATTTATATTCTGTTTTTAGATTTCGAAAATATAAAGTCACATCTTCATCAGTTAACGGTGTTAATGAACCTGTACTAAAGGTACTGTCATCCCACCTAACCTCCAATTTAGGTTGATATACTGTATGTGTCTGTGTTGAGAAGAATTGTATGTTCCCTAAACTTGTTAAACTCTGCTCGTCGCTCGTCAACCTCTTCACTATAAACCCATTGTTAGTTATAGAGCTTGATAACCAAGCTTGAACTATCGTAGTAGTGTTCATATCGATATCTACGGCTGAGTAAGAGTAACTCTGTGTTGCAAAGCTCGTAGTGTACCAATTAGCTCCTCCAATAACAGCTGCATACGAACCAGTTACACCCGCTGTAAACGAACTAGTAGCCCACTGTGTACCTGCATCTACACCATCCCTATATTTCCAACTCGCTCCCTCAGTAACAGACGGTTTATTATATCTTCTACCTATCCCTCTATCCCAGCTCTCAGACACAGGGTAAGCCCTTAATGTATATATAGCAGGTATTTCCTGTTGATCGTCTGTAGCAAACATTCTTAAATGAAAGGATGGTGAAGTAATTAGCCCGTCTACAATTGACTGAGATATACTCGCTAGATCAAATTTTACTAGTGCTCTCGAATTATAAGATTGTGAAGTTGCAGGCTTAACAGCCTTGTCGAGCTCAAGTATCTGGTCTAAGCCTGTATTTAGACTTGACGAAGCTTCGTAAAGTGTTGTATCGAAATCTGCGAATATAGAATAAATCATAAGCTTACTGTTCTACCTTTAATGTTAGAATCTAAATATTTTATTTCAAATATTGACGGATCCAGTGACGGGTAAATAATACCATTTTTAGTAGCAGTTTCAATATTATAAATATTACCACTGTACCCCTGTGTTGAATCCCATAAATTAATTATTTCACAATTAGTAACTGTTTGTACTCCATCAACCTTATCTAGTTCAGTATAAATATCTGCCTTTATTATTGGTTGGTTAATTTGCCATTTCTTAACTGCGAACATATCCCTCAATGTTGCAATACATCTTAATATAACTTCATTATCGTTATAGTTAGGCCTTGAAATAATTTCAAAATTGATACCTATATTAATTATAAATGCATCCTTAATATTAACAGCATCGGTTAGCATTCTAAATTGATCTAAATATGTTTTTAAATTCTCCTTAACAGCTAAATTAAGTCTGGTTAAATTTGTGTTACTATCGTATCCTAATGTGTACAGATTTAGAGCTAAAGGATTTGGTATTCTAGTACCTGCAGGAGTGGAGCTGTCTAATTGATCGTCAGGTACAATATACGCTTTAGCGATTGCTCCAAACTTTGAAGGCATTGAATACGCCCTGACAATATAATCCTCTCTTGTAATAATCCTATTCTGCGCAGCAAAATGAGCCAATGCATTGTTTCTTACCTCGTCAATATCCTGTGATGTTCTACCACCGCTAGCAGCAACTGGATTTGTACACGCGACAGATCCCTTTACTTGATTGAGTAAACTATTATTTAATCCTGTACTATTTGTTGTGTACGTTACTGAAGTAATATCCGTTAATGTATTTGATGCAACATTGTCAGTAACACCATTACCCACGGTATATCTAACTGTTAATGTAGTGTCGGATGGTGCTAGACCATATGCTCGAGTAAATGTAAAGTTAGATGGATCGATTGATGTCTCACCATTCACACCGTACGGTAAAGCTAAACCTACATTATCAGGGTTCGGTATAATTGTTTCGTCGTCCCCAGCACTAATACCTGCACCAAACTGAATCATCATTTTATCGTCCTTATCGAAACGAGATATAAATCTTCTTGGTGTTTTTTTAATTTTTAATAAATAAGGAGCAGTGTCATTATATTGATTTAGATCTGGATCATTAGCAGCTATATTTCTTAAGCTATCAAATACACCCTCTTGCGCTAGATACTGTACCTCTGTCCATCTATTATCGTCACTGTCGTATATATCAACAACCTCAATAACTTGATCGTCAGATAGATTAATTTTATCGTATTGCTTTGGACTTCCGAATGTATATGTAGATGTTTTAACTGTACCAGAAACAACCTTAGTCGATTTCTTCAGTAAATAAAATGTAGGTTCACTGGTATTGGAATCGACCTGATATACTGTAACCTCGGTAGGATCGAGGGAGGATGAATATTGAAAATCAATATCATGTATTGTCCTAAAACTTACAGTCGTGTTCTCAGTTGATGAGACCTGCATCCCAGCTGGGATAGTAAGCGCGTAATTATAGTCAGGTGATGTACTCCCACCACTTCCGACTGAAGGTACTATTTGAAATATATCTAAGCTAGTAGCTGCAGCGACATAATTTTTTGGTTTATACCCTAACCCGTATGCTATGGAATATACATTAGCTTTTTCTTCTGCAAATTCAGTTAACGTTTCCTTTAACTGTGAGTCCATATAAAAGGATAGCACATCTCCAACGTACGCCGCCATTTCAATAAACATCATTCCTGGTGATGATTCATTAAAATCATTATATGTATCCGGAAAATACGTTTTAGCGAAATCAATTAGATTAGATCTAAATTGACTAAAATCCTTTTCTAAATATTTTATGTTTTTCTTTTCTGCCATATCTTACTCTATAATATTGCTGCTTTACCTGACTCTAGCACTATAAATGTAATAGATTGATTAGCACCTTGCTCTGTTACTTTAAATTTAATATCGATCTGGATACCATGTCCAAATTGTCCCAATTCTCCTTCAAGCTTAGGAACGACGTTGATATTATCTATTATAATATACGGTAACCAGTACTTTATATCATATGCTAGTCCATCAGATATCCTACCGGTTATATCTTCAGTATTTTGTTCAAATAATACATCGTATATAGATGATCCAAAATTAGGCTGCATCACCCTTTCTCCTTTCCTAGTAAGTAATAGATTCTTTAAATTAGATATAGCTTGTTCTTCAGTAGTGTACGATAGTGTAAAAACACCACCGCTGTTATTATTTAAAGGTAGTTTAATTCCTATAGCCTTATTAGGCCTTAAATCTAATACGTTATAAAATTTTTCCTCCCTAGATCGAGCCATTACTATTTAATACCTTTTTTCTTATCTATAGCCTTCATTAATTGAGAATAATCTCTTGTTAAGGCATTCGCAACATCATCAGTTACCCCTGCAGGATTCATTCCCTTAGGTACCATATCCTGTACTGTCGGTTGAGGTGGTTGCATATCACCGTATCCTAACATACTAGCTAAATCCCCAGTATTAAGCGCGCTACCACCCATCGTTGGATACTCTTCCTGTTGAGCTGGCTTTGGTTGACTATACTCCCTTGCAGTTTCATTCAATATTCCGTTAATCATAGGATTAGATGAATATTCAACTTCAGGTTCACTGGCTTGTACTACACTAGAACCATTTCCTAGCGATGCACGTACCTCTTCAGTTAAACTCAATTCCCTGGTTTTAGGTCGTTTTTTAGGTAGCTTATTCACAGGCTTAACATTACCGTTAATCACATTTTGAATTTCAATCCTTACTGCTCGCTGGACCTCTTCTCTAATAACTTTTCTTAATGAAGTAAAAAAACTTTTCGCTTTCATAATACCCTTGTTTACTTTGTTTATAAATAAATATTTGCTTATTGATTTTTATGGTATATTATTATCTTACGCTAACGATACCAGACAGTGCGTTAGCTATTTTTCGTTTAACACTAATAATAGCTCCTGAATTAACAGGTGGACCTGATGGACCAGTACCTGTTGGTACTGATATCTTAACTATTTCATCAATTAATGTATTTAATGCATCCTGTAGCTTATTACCTAGTACAGCTGGTTCCTCTGCATCTAACCCTATTATAATTTTAGGAGAATTTATATGTACATTAGATTTAGTATCCATGGTGATAGATTTATTGGCTGTTAATCCAATACCTCCTTCTCCAAATATAATTGTTTCGTTATCGGATGAAAATACCACTCTACCTGATTTTATTATTATTTGGTTTCCGTTAAATCCATCCTTGTATGTATCTATCTCTTCAGCTGTCTGAGCTTTATTAAATTTAGCTGCAACAAGTTTAGGACTGAAAGTTGTTAGTTTTTGATTTTTAGTCAACCAAATAGATGATGCATCATTATTTTGATTTTCAACCTCATACTTATTAAATGTTTTCTCAAAACCCGTAGTACCATGTCCATTAGAAATTATCAAGATAGGATCACCATCTTCACTTGAACTGTTATCATCATCTTTCAACCAATTTGGATTCCTACTAAATAAATTAAAATTCTTACTCAACGTACTACCGAACCTAATTGAGCTACCAAATCTACTCTCTATTAACATATCACCTTCAAACGGCTGCATAGGCTTTATATTAGTCTTTTCTACGAAATTAATCCCGAGTTTAGCCTGTTGCTCACTATCCATAGTAGCAGTTTCACTCTCACCAGTACGCACGTTACCAGCCGATACTTGATTATAGTTACCTGCGCTAGCTTCTTTATTAGTAACAGGCTTGGTTAGCGATAGGTTAGGAGCTGCATTTTGATGTACAGAGTTTTGTACATTCAGGGATGCTGGTAGGTAATACCAGGAGCCTTTTGGATTAAATGCCATTGAATCTTGATCAGCTGCTTTAAATACTAGAATAGTTTCACCCAGCAGTGGTACTCTCTTAATATTAAGGTCAGCCGGTCTTGCTACTAGTGAATCGGTGTAACTACTGTCCTTGTGTTTAACTAATTTAAATCTAACTGAATAAAGGTTTAAGGGATTCTTATCCGTAAGATTAACACCTACTACTTCAGCTTGTTCGTAATTAATACTACTCATTATCTAGCTCCTTTAATCTCACTCTTGCGTCCTCTACATCCCTATTAACATCGATATCATTATTAACATCTATATCATCCTGTATATTTTCCAGTTCCCGGAGCAATTGTTCTTTTTCTTCATCAGTGATTAAAGTATTCTCACCACCCGCAATCGCTGCCTTGGTGTTAGTGGACATCCATCTTTGAGTAACAGCCAGTAACTTGACTAAGTGATCGTCATTCTTTACACTTACCTCTAGATATTCTTTTATTAGCGGTACTATAATCGTAGCGTCACTTATAGATTGAATAAGTGGTTTTAATTCAGCTATAAGTAAATTAATTTGCCTATCCTTCTTACGTTGATTGGAATGTATCTCTTGCATAAGATCCGCAAAAGATGTTTTTTTAAATAACGGTGAGTCCTTGTCCATAACATTCTTTAAATATAAATATTAAAGATTAATGTTTTGGTAATACTCCGTGTTTGTTATAGTATTTAAACATTTCAATATATTTCTTTTTCATTATACCGATAATCTTAGTTATATATTGAGTTTTAACCCCTGTTCTTTCCCGGATTAAAATATACAGAGCTTTTTTGTTGTAATTCTCTATATTATGTCTATGTCTAAATAGATCAACAATTGCATCTGCGATAGCCATATCCCGGTGTTTAGTAAATTGTCTAGTTAGGTTTCTATCCCAGTACTGTACGTAGAGGTCTATGAACTCCGACTTAATCTCACGATGCTCCTGTTTCTGTATCTCATTCACAACATTACGATCCTTATCTATCGCTATTACATCATCGTGAGATTTAAATTTATGATAGTTTTTATTATTTTGTACTATAAGGTAATTCTTAGCAACTATACTAAAGTATGAAAACGCTTTCCCTTTTCCAGGGGTAAACTTATGTATTTTTTCATTTAAAAAGGCTACCACCTCGTGTTTAACATCCACGTACGGCATATCAAAATAATAAAATTTAAATGTATGAATAAGGTTCTCTGCTAACTTATCAAAAGCTTTATATATTTGCTGTTCGTATAAGTAGTTCCTTCTATCCTGATCATCTGTAGTATTAAACTCAATAATTGCATCTTCAGTATCTTGAGTAAAGTAATATCTAGATGATCCTTTTTTAGCTTTTCTTGGCATCGTTATCTGTATCTGTGAATAATATTTCAAGGAAGTTAATAACCTCCTTTATGTCTTTAAATATACTACCAACTTCATCATCCGCTTCGAATGAGCCCTTATAGTCGGCTTTTTTTATTGTACTGTAGGCGCTAGTTATCTTGTCCTTTATAAAGAGAATATACTCCTCTAGACCTCTATTATAGTCCTCCATATCCTCAACCTGCTTAACTAAATTATAGCAAGCGTATCCAAGAATTATATTTAACACAGCCAATATTATTATTATTGTAATTTCCATTATACGTCTTTAAATAATTCATTAAAAAGATCAGAATGTTTTTGTGTAGTAGTGTTCGTTTCCGCTATTTTGGTAAACGACTTCATCCTATTTTTATTAGTTACTCCGTTCGACGAAGCCTTAATATCCTTTAAAGGTTGCTCCTGAGCTAGCTGACTTTCCCTCTCAATAGTAGAAGCCATATGATCTGCATGATGTAGTAAAATCGGGAGATGATTCTTTAAACCACCACTATTGTACCCTGAAAAATAATATGCTTTGTTATCATCAACATATAACCCATCGTGTAACTTAATTGCTAAAAATTCGTTTGTAGTTATACTAATATCGGCCTGTTGTAACAAAAATAACGACCTGTCCGCCACCCTCATGTACGTTAGATTTTTATTATGTTCATATATTTTACCTTGGTTCTTTCTGTGCCACTCACTCGGATTAGGTATATAGTATTCGTTATCTAAATCACCCACCTTTCCTAAATCGTGATTGAGTGCGCTGAACATCAACTCCTCATACGTATAGGAGTCTGTATTAGCATTCATAGCTGACCACATCTCGTACTGAGCGCGCGCGCAATCGATTACATTTAATACATGATCGCAGTACCCACCTATAAAGCAATTGTGAAATCCCTCATTCCCGGATGCTGGTGCCATCATTATCCGCTCACCTAGCCCATTATATAGGTCCAGTAACTTTTCCTTTCTATTTCCTGAAAATTCAGTTGAAATAAATTCAATAAGTCTCTCGAAATTATTTCTTAACTCTTCAGCTGTTAACTTTTTCATATTTTGCTTTTTTTAATTTTTTTAAAACCTTCTTCCAGTACCGTCTTGTGTTTTTCTTTACAGGTCCTTTCGGTCCCCCGTTCCAAAGCCTTGCAATATCCTGATCACATGCTCCAGGGAGATAGTACTTAATTACTATATCAAATATATCTTTACTCTTCTCACAATCCCACCTATCCTTATATTTATAACGAGTTTTATTATCCTGTTTCTTTAAAATTCTATTTACATCCTTTATCATTATCTTCCTAATCTGTAAGCAACCAACCGCGTCTTCACCCTTAGCGTGAGTATTAGGATCACCTCCACTCTCTACTTGTATTATAGCGTCTAATAATTCTGTATGTGTTGGTACAGGTGGCATGTACACGATATTTGTATCGCATGTATTGATATTAGGTGATTCTATAAATAAAATTATTGATACTAAAAGTAGTCTACTCATAAAAATATATTTAAATATAAGAACTTTTTTTTAAAAAAGCAAATAATAACGACTATTTTTTCTTGGGTCGAGGAGATCTACCGTCACCGTAAGTATTGGGATTAGTAAACCTGTACTCACCCTTTACGTTAACTATACCACCTTGTTGCTTATTCTTTAAGTCAGCTATCTTCTTAGCTCGGGACTGACCCTTCATATCATTAGATGTGGGTTCATTGATAATATCCGCTAGTGGATAGGGGGTGTTAAACTCTTTTTCATCTGGTACAGTAGCTTCGAATTTTAAATCATCAATTATTAAATTGTGTTCACCTAGTACATCAGTGTGCGTATCTTCAACCTTTGTAGCTGTACCAGTCTTAGATAAGGTTGTTGCGACTGGATTTTTTGTTTTTTTAAATGCCTTAAGGGAAATTGTATTGGCTGCTATTAGCAGACAAACTGCGAGTGGATCAAAAACAAATATAAGTAATAATATAAAATAATTTACTACCTGATCCATCGACTTCCCGGTTATCTTCGATAGGTAAATTAAAGGTCCTAAATCAGCCGTAGATTCACTATTACTAAACCCCAATATTTGCATGTCAAATTTATTAATAGAATCATTTGATGATGAAATATTATTATTTAATTCTGTTATATCGTTTGAATTCTTTTTTATTTCAGCATCAGCCTGCTTAATCAATGCCTCTGTTCTTCTAATAGAGTTCCACCACTGTTTTTTATAGAGTGTATCTAACCGAGCTTCTTGCTGGGCCCTCAGCTCAGTTAAGGTATTGATTCGATTTTCTTTAGTTGTAACCTGGTCTCCTATTCTATCAATATTCTTTTGAAAATAATTTTTCTTATTTTCTAGGATGTTAATTTGAGATGAATTAATAGCGTATTGATTTGCAGTAATCTGATATGCATTTGAAAGAAATCCATATATCCCAGCTGATGTTATACCTATCAACGTTATTGTCCCTATAAGTAGGTACAACCGAATTCCTTTATTAATATCCTCCCAGTATCTATGTAATATAGTAGCAGTAACCAATTTACCGAACTCCAAGCTACCAGCCATTATTATTATAGCTAATTTAGCTCCTGCAAATAAATGGGATAGTCCGAACACGGAATAATATGCGGCACTGCTAGCAATTAAGACGGATGTAATAAACGCTAGTACAGCAAAAAATTTCTTCATAGTTAATCCTCTAAATCAACCAATTCTTCAGTGTGCTTAGCTTGACCTAATATACTCTTTAAATTAATCAGTAACTGATCAGCTGATAGTTGTCTTCCCTCTAGGGCTCTTACATTTAATTCAAGTCTATTAATAATAGCTTCTAATTTTGTTTGTACTTGTTGTTTACGTCTCATTGTATTAATTTATTTATATATAATTATTCAGTTTCTGGTATTTCCTGTAAATTTATAATTTCTTCACAAAAATAAAATAACTCTCCCTTCTTTAATATTATATCAGAACTTAGATGCTCTTTCCACACTGCAAGGATAGGATTATGGGATACGTGCATTGTGCGTTGAATAATATATGCCTTATCACCATGATGTATCAGTTTGTAATTAAATTTCATATATTAATTCGTTGATATAGATGTAACAGAAGATACTAATTCATATAAATGCATATACTTATAACCTCCTGTATGTGATATACCATCTTCAATTTTTTTAATAATAAATCCATCATTAAAAAATTTATCCCTTGATTTATTTATAATCTTAATACTATCACTATTAATTATAATATAGTTATTAACAAACACAATATTCAATCTATAATAGTTTGTCATATTCTTGACTACCTCAGTGTATAGTTCTCCTATATCATTATATAACGGTATAAGATCATCTTGATCAGATATAGTTTCTCCGATTATGTTAAATATATCACTAGTATCAGGCTGTTGTGGGATTTCATTATCATCCTGCAAATCGTTATCTATGAAATTCACCATCTCTTCAGGGGTCAATAGTGCACTATATATAAAGATGAGTTTTTCATCCGTAGGCATCATAGAAAACCACTCGTAATCAATCTCTGAAAATTGTATATCCTTAAATCTCATCCCTATCATGACAGTTATATTTGTCATATATAAATACCTAACTTATATACTACTATATTTAATTAAGTCCTTAATCCTTGTCTCTAGAACCTCTATATTTTTTTCACTCTTTCGCGGGAGATCAATTAAACAATTGATATCGTCTTCAGCTGTTACACAATCCTTATTTAATTGTTTAAGAACGAGTGCAACTCCTCCAGTTTTATATAAGTTAATTACACGATCCTTACTAAGAAATACTTTTGATATGCTCATATTAATAATGTTTATTTACTGTGTTCATAAAGTCTACAAATGTACTGTTAATATTACGTTGTTCTTCCAATACTATATACATAAGACTCTTAACCGTCTGTATATCCTTTTCCTTAGACTCGGTTTCTTTTAAAGAGTTGTTAATCTTTTTGATAAGATATAACATTTTATTAACAATCCTACGTATAGTATCAATATCTTTAATTTTTTCATCACTAAAATACTCATCTGTTAGTACGGATGTTTCTACTGATTGAAAAAATGAATCAATATTATCCCCGATACCGAAATTAGCTTTACCTCTAAGGGCTATTTCTCTGAGGTGATCAGCCTGGTTGTGTTGAGATAGTATTGAACGTATAAATTGTTCAAATGGATCTTTAGGATTTATTACCTGTACCACTAATAAATTGTTTGAGTGCGGATATTACCGTTTCCTTATCGTTAAGTTTGTCTTTTAATTTCTTAATTTTGCTATCAAAAAACACTCTTAAGATAAACGCACTAGTAAAGGACCCGACAAAGCAGGCAATTGATATTAATACAAATGATTTCATAATTTTAATTATTTACGACGTTGCTTTTTCATCATCCCGAATTTATATTTTTTTTCATATGCGTTTAATGCATCGTATAACGTTTCTATTATACGTGTACATTCGCTATATGTAAGCTCAGGCTTTAGTGAGCCTATTTCAAGATGACCAATAGTTGGTTGTTGTGAGGAAAATACTTGCTCTTCTGATATATTATCATCGATATAGAAATCTATAGAAGAATAATATTTACCTAATCGTTTTTGTTTTTCCTTGGCTCCTTCTGGAGTACCGTATGCGTGATTGACGCTCATGTGATGTAAATTTATATGTGAATAATTTTATATATTAATAATTATCCATTTAAAATATTTTTACCCTTATTTATTGCATCCTTTTCCTTAAGTCGCTCTATACTATCAGCTATTACATTTAATGCATCAACTATACGCTCCATAACCTCTGTTTGCTTTTCCATGGCATTAATTATACGTTCATTGTAATCTAACATATTTGTATTTTTTATATTAATATTATTTATATATGAAAATAGTAAAATCATCACTCAGATAGTCATGCTTCAATATTACTTTATTATATTTCTTTAAACAATAATCAAACACTGTAGTGGGTGTATAGTAAAATAACCCATCTATTCTTTCTGTTGTATTATCACTTAACATATTAAAGGCTGTTCCAATATTACTTAACTCGTACATCTTATCGATACTCTTGTATAAGTAATCATACATAGGGTCTACGAGCTTTAAATTAAATAGACCGGAAGATATAACAAAATCAAACCTACCATCCATATCCGCTAAGTCCTTTTTAATACATTTAATATTTGGATATTTTTGATATGCAGTATTGACCATATTTGGGTTTATATCGATACCTAAGTATTCAATAGGAGTGCCCAGTCTACCTTCGAGGTACCCGTAAAAGTCTCCTACACCACTACCTACATCTAAGACAGACTCTAATGTTGGGTCTATACCGATCTGTGCTAACATCTCGAATAACAGCGTTTGCTCCTCCTTGGAGCTATATCCTACAACTCGTGTATCAGTTAACATATATTCTGGAGAAGTAGTCGTAGCTACCTGATCGCGGAGATCATCATACGCTTCATTAACCCTATCATTAAGACTAACTCCATCAACCTTTACATCTAAATCAGTTTCTATAGAATTAATTACATCCATCTCTTCGTTAGTTAACTCGCTATTCGGATCATCCATTACTATTGAATCCCTGATTCTCTTTAATATATTTTTCATATTCACCTATTTTTAAATCTTGTTCTACGTAAATTAAGTTACCGTCTAAATCCTCTATATCTACTGTTGTAAGATCATAGCCTAGTATCAGCGCACAATAATATAGAAATAACTCCACTTGAGACTTACTATTAGCCTTAAAACTGAGTTCATGACCACTCCAGCATAGGCCGTTCATATACTGTTCTGTATAGGCAGTTATTGGTACCCTACCTTTAAATGGAGCTAGTTGGGGATTGTTAAACTCAATCCACCTTAATTTATAATCCATACAATTCTCTATCCATCTGTTTCTTAGATTTCCTCCCCAGGATTCGTTCTAATTTTTCTTCATCAGCATTTAATTCTAATTTCAAAGGATGTGTCCTGTTAAAATTCTGAATCAACCTTACCGTCTTGAGTGCGTACTCCCAAGCCTGTGGGATGCTACCCGCAGGTGGTAGGAAAAACTCTTCAAAAATATTCTCATCTTTATTATAGATATAATAACCATCCTTCATATTTACACACTTAGCGTGAGGGAACCTTTTCTTTACTTTTAATTTAATCTTTTCAATCTGTTTATTTATCTTACTATCCATTTTATTTGTTAATTAATATTAAAAAAACTTCTTTCTATTTTATCTTTATACTTTGTTGCAACATCTATATTATACTTCATGTATCTATCACATATATGTCCTATTAAATCCGTCGGATACATATATGGATTTTCTCCCTGATAAATAAACATATAACTAAACTCCTTATCATCTATAAATGTATCGAATTCTTTCTTAAAACTATCTTGTAGGTCATTTGACCAGTCATTTGCAGAAGATGTATCGATAATTCTCTTCGTACTGTGTAACCATTGATTTATCGATAATTTAAAATGTACACTCCAATCAATATTATTTATATCTAAATGTAATGTTCTTTGCTTCATTATTAATATAGTAAAAATAACTCAATGTACCAACTATTTTTGTAGATTTTCCTTCACTAGACCTGACACTATCTTCATATCAGCCTGACCGTTAAATTTAAAATTAAAATCAGACATCACCTTTCCCATGTCCTTAATTGTGGAATAATTATTAGTTGTTATAATAACCTGAATAGCATCACGTATTTCGGTTTCGGTCATTTGCTCAGGTAGATATTCACGTAAAATAGCTATTTCCTGCTTAGACCTTTCGTCACTTACTGTCTCTAGATTCTTAATAAACTTATGTAACATCTTGACGACTTGTCCGTCTGTCAGTACATTTATATTATCCTCTACTCGTGCAAATTCTCCCTTAAGGACTCTGAATAAATTTAGTCGGGTTTTATCACCTGACTTCATTGCAGTTTTAATTTCTCCAGTGATCTTATTTCTTAAATCCATTCCTATAAATCTTCCTTACTATATATAAAATATAGATTAAGTAGATTAATACCTAATACAATACCCCAAGTTATTATTTCAGTAATATTGTAAAATAATGTATAGTATACTAATGCAGCTGCGCACATTAAAATAATAGGCAGTATTAAATACCTGTTGTATATATCATTAAATTTATCCAGATATTGTTTAATCGCTTTTTTCATTAATTTTTATTTTAAGTTAGTGGAGGTGCCGGGTATCGATCCCGGGTCCGTGACAATTTCCTTAAGAAACATTTTTACAAGCATAGGATAAGTTTTTCTAAACTTCCAAAAATTGATATGTTTTTTAAACTGTAAGGTTGTTTATAGAATCAATATCATTACCTCTTCACCATCTACTTCGTTTAACATCTAATTAACCTGCAAGTATACTCAGTTAAATGATGTGCAAGTGCTAAACCTCTTAGGCCGCCATTGCAAGGGTAGTTTCGCCAGTTAGCGATACTTGATGTAGGTCATCACCCAGCCTGTGCTTCAGACATCCGTTACACGTCAAGTCCAAGTCACCCCCGTTTATATAAATATACGAAATTATATTCAGGTATCCAACTTATTCGGTTAGAATTTCACAACCATTATCAGTTATCACAACTGTATGCTCCCATGCTGTACCTGGACTATTATCATCTGTCACTATACTCCACTTATCCGGTAGTATTAGTAGATTATCGTTTGTTACCAAACCTGGTTCAATCGCAAGTACATTACCCGGCTTGAGTTGGTAGTCATTATATGGGTTTCCAGGTACCTTCCAGTACGGTATTACAGGTGGTTCGTGAAGATTTTTACCTACCCCATGGCCTTGGAATTGTTTCATTACCTTAAATCCGTGTTTGTTAGCATATGACTGTTGTATATCTCCTAATTCACCTATCGTTACACTCGGACCGGTATTATTTAATGTATGTATGAGACAGTCATATGAGACCTTGTTAAGTAATTTTTTACTTTCTCCTACATCTCCTACTTCGACATTGACGGCTGAGTCAGCATGCATGCCCTTATATTTTACCGGGCAATCTATACCCACTAACATACCCTCCTTGATAATAGTATCGTCAGGTATACCGTGCACTATAACATGATCGATTGATATACAGGAATGTTTAGGGTATCCTCTATAACCGAGTGAAGCTGATTTTGATTTATGTTGTTTAAGAAAATTTGCTGCAAGGCTGTCTAGTTCATTAGTTGTTATTCCACTAGTACAATTCTCTACCATTAACTGTAATACATCCTTTACGATTTTTCCAGCTGATCTGATCCGTTTAAGTTGATTTGGATTATATATTTTAGGTTGCTTAAATATTACCATTTTTCCTCTTATTATAAATATTTATTAAAGATGAAGAAACTCAGTCCTACATGGTTGACAGACGAGCCAATAGACTATGAATATAATAAATATATTTTATTAGATTATATTCAATATATTGAAGAGCAGATAAATAAAAAAAGGATTTATCCCTTTCTGATTGATTTACAAAACCACTATGATCAGTTATTACAGTTGAAGCATCGAAAGATGATAATGGATAATGCATTTAAAAAAGATTTAATAGGATTTGATTTCACTGAATATAATTTACTGTACAAGGAGATATTAAGTGATGATAAGTATTTAATACATTTACAGAAATCAATTAATTTCGCGCTATCAAAATTTACTAAATCGATTCATCGTTTAACGGAATTAGTTGATAATATTCAAGCACAATTAGAGGTGGATACAATAGGACTTAGAGCTTCGTATACGAACGAAGGATTTTTATTTCTCGTTAAGAATAAAATATATGTCTACGAATATAGAATTAATATTATTACAGGAGCTCAGTATGATGCGTTTGATGCATCCAAGTACAAGGATCTTACATTAACGTTTGTAGATAAGTTTGACAAAAAAATAGGTTATGACGATATAAAATTGGATGTAACTAGACATTACGATACATTTATACACGCAGCTGCGTATGTTGTAACATCACCTATGAGAATTCCTTTAAAGGAAACATACCTACCTCTAGCGAAAAAGGCCTTAATCAATAAGTTGGCGTACGATTAGTGATCAGGATTTTTAAAAACCTCCCAACCGTAATTAAATCTACTGTAAGGTATTTCTTTTTCTTTGCTACCAGACTTAATAGTAATAACTCCTGCAGAGATAGAAACTATTATCCATATTTTTTTTGCACGTTTACTTATAACGTGAGCTCCGGGAGAGAGGGTTATCATAACGAGTCCTTATTGGTCGGTTCCAGCTGAGACCGGTGTATCTTTCCTAGGAGCCTTATCGATATCTTTAGCTACCTTCTCAATTATCTTCAAGGCAGCGTCGAGATACTTTATTGTTTTTATAGAAGTATCTGGATCTGGGAACGATCTTTCGAAATAACTGTCACCTATCCACCCTGTCATATCTAGTAATTGCTCTATCCTATTATATATCTGAGATGTATTATCAGGTTTGAGTTCGATTTCATTTACTATCTCAGCTCGTATTATAGATCTTAAAGTTTTCTTTTTCATGTTACCATCTCCTGTGACTTTGATAATGATTATATCCTTTATGATTGTAGTGAAATTTATTGTATTTACTATAGTAGTAGCTACGTATACTGTAATTAGTGAGTGGGGTTATATAAGTAGTTGTATGATATCCGTAACCAGTCGTGTACACCCTTGGCATAGTATGATAAGGTACTGTATTATTAAAATGGATACTACCACAGCTGCAACAACAAATCCAAATACATATAATAATTTCTTTAATATATCCCATATTCCCAACTACGTCTCTTCTTGATCTTTTAATCGATTATATATTTGTTTAGCTTTTCTGTAAACATCAGATCCCTTCTTCGCCTTTAATGCTGTTCTTAACTTAATAGCATTACCGGTCTTAGGATTATCTATTCGCTGGTCGCCGTATTTTTTTCTAATATCTGTTTCTTCAACCTCTCCTACATCTTCATCATCATCCTCGAACCTGGGTATAACTCCTGACGCGTAAGTATTACGGTAGGGTGCACCCACCATAGCTCGTTGCGCTTCAGTTATTACACTATGAATTTCCTCTCTAACTATTTGTATTAGTTTAGACTTTTTCATTTGTTATTTAACATATCACTAATAACGTTTCTGATAACAGATCTTAATTCAGTTATTTTAGGTTCTTCTTTAACCTCGTGTTTATGATGTGACTCCTCTATTACCTTTAACTTACTTGTCGGTATATTTTCGTATACCTTACCGTTACCGAAATCAACATCAACATAGTTAACATCTCCGGCTTCATTAAGTGTGTGACTAATCACCGTACCTTTAATACCGTGCTCCTCTATCTCTACGTGTTTAGGACAATCATGGATAACATCTCCAGTACCGTAAGTAGGTATAAATGGATCTTTTTCTTCTTTCTTCATAATAACGTTTAACTTATTTTTTAACAGGAAACTTTACTAACTTTTTATCGTAGTCAGATGATCCCAATTTCTTTAATTGATAATTATAAAAATAATATATAGCCTTTTTATGTCTTACATCAACCTTGGGGCTACGCATTAATTGTTTATAAGTTTTTTTTAGTTTACCCCTATCTTTAATATCCTTAAATATAGGATCATATATTTTAGTAGTAAATAGAGCCCATGTCTTAACTTCAGGATCATTATCTAAATATTCCTGTACTATCTCCCGTATACACTCTTTAAGTATTTGATCTTTATTCATTTACCTACCTTGACCTCTATATCGTTTTTTATAGTTCTTTGAATGTTTATTACGTGATGTTTTTGTTTTTGCGTGAATACCTTTTCTTTTTTTTCTAAGCTTGACCTCCTTAGTTAATATACGCTTCATTTAACACCTCTTCATATTTTAATTCCATGAACAATAAATTTACAATTATAAATAGTGTAAAATAAAAGAAAAGTTAGTTTGAGCTCATTAAGATAGTTGAGTAACTATATACTATTTCTTAGGTAATGTTTTCTCTACAGCGTCTTCGTGATCCTCTAGTTCACCCTCTCCACCGACAGCGTCCATGTCAATTAATTCATCGTCATCTGTACCCATGGTTGAGGGCTTAACTGCGTACGCTGGTGATACTGAACCGGCTCCTTGATATAAGCCATGATTTTTTGCAAATTCAATGTCTACGCCCTGGTTATTGATATCAATGTCACTGTACAGGTCTTTAAATTTTGTAGGTAATGAACCCTCTTCAACGTCGTTGAGTGTCGGTCTCGAGGCCTTAGCTTCTATAGTTTTAATCTTAATGGTGTTTGATACTCTCCCTGCGGCAATCTCCTTAGCTATAGCTCTGTACACACCATCCTCTCCTGTACCTTCCTTTAACTTAACATCAATCTCACTCCCGTCAGTTAATGTTACCTTAAAGCGTTCATTACTTACATCCCAAGTAGCTTCGTTAACTGATTCTTTAAGCTTTTTTAATTGACCACGTAAAAGATTCATATCCATTCTTTTATATTTGCGGTAAAATGGTGAACTATCTGTTTGAGGTTTACCATCAACAGTAAGTAAAAATCCAGGTTTCCCTCCTCCAATTTCTATAGTATTATTTCCCTTTTTAAAAAGTGTATCTGATACTTTAGTAAATCCAAAATGTTTTAGTTTATTTGCAGTTGGGTTACCTTCATTAACTGATTCTAACATTTGGTCATTATCGAATTTTACAGTTGGTGATGGAGAGAACATATGAGTGTCTACTTTAGATTGTATTCCGTATACCTTCTTTAATAACGCTACTACCTTTTTTCCAGCACTTGCACTCTTCAAATGTAGGTATGTTACTTTATCATTAGGCTGTTTGATAATACCTTTAACGTACTGCTTTAATTCATCTTTTAATGATTCAGCTGAATCTCCCGCGATCTGTCCTCCGAGTGATGATTCATTCATTTCCATCCCCATACTAATCCACACTCTAATAATATCAGCGTAGTCTTTTGAAGTAAGACCGTTTCTCTCTCCCCAAGTAGTTTCGCTATTAAGATCATGCATTTGTTTTGCTACCTTATTAATATTACCTTCTTTAAAGCGAATAGTTGCTCTTTGTTTACCGGCATCCAGTAACCTAAATGTCTCTCCTTTAATGTCATGTGGATCTGTAGACCAACCAGCTGAATTGTTAACTCTAATATCAAAATGGGCTTGTCCGCTGCTCATGTAAACCGTCCAATCCTTTCCCTTTTGATATGTTTTACCTTTTTTGTATTTAATAGCTTCAGTAATTGATTCTAATTTATATTTCTTTTTGTTCATTGCAATGTCTATCGCGTTCAACTCCTCTCCATTATCAAGTAACACCTTATCACCTTTAATAGCTACCACCTTAGCTGTCTCCTTACCCTCTTTACCGAAAGCGAATTGCTTTATGTAAGTGATCTTCGTACCTCTTTTAATTTTACCCTCACTGATCGATTCACTTATTGTGTGTCTCATCCCCCCGCCAGTCTTAACACCAGGGGCAGTACGTTTAAGTTTAGTACTAAGAGATTTATTAACGTGTTTAAGTAATGCATCCACTCCAGTATCGTTCATGTAGCTGGACATATGAAGCTCATACCCTTTACCTTTCTTTTTGACCTTTTTAAGCGCCTTGGAATTAATACCTAGCCCGTCCTGTAATGACAGTTCAATCTGATATTTAACGTCTGTAGCATTTACCGCTTCAAGCACTACAGCTCTAATTGCCTTTTTTATTTCTGATATCTTCATATTCGTTTCTTAATTATTTATTTTACTACCATATTTCGAAATAGCTTAGCTAACTCTAACTGGCTTTTAGGCTGTACCATGACCTGGGTAAAGTCTATCTTCCTGTACTTATCTACTATACCTTTAACTGTTCTTTTCGGTAACTTATATTTGTTAGCAAACCCTGTTAAGAATAGCTTTAAAATATCTAACCCTATATCGTGTCTATCACTCTTACTCAGCTCCTTACTCCACCTTACTACCGGTATTCCTTTATGTTTACTTGTGTTTAAGTCTTGAACCTTTTCAATAGCCCTTCTTAAATTAAATAAAATCCAACCTAATTCTTGATTCTTTGCTGGCATATTATTACTTTTTCTTTATCGTAGTCCAAGCCTTTTGAAACATTGCTCCCATACCATCGTCTAACTTATCCATTGTTTTTAAAATGGCTCGCATTGACTTTACTTGTCCTGGACTTGGTGTTATGCTGTGTAATATTTTACCTTGGGGCTTATCTTTATATGATGCTAGTTTACTTTCTAATTTATCTATATTACGAATAGCTCCAGTTAATGACTTCTTAGCTAACACTAATGCTTTAGCAGTATCGATAAGATCTTTACCCGTCCATTGATCTCCTGCTTCGTTAATTAATTTTCTTAATTTCATTACTTTACTTTTGTATATATTTCACTACCACGTACTTTAATAATCTCTAATCTAGTGTTTCTCGGAAAGATAAACTCAGCTTCACCATCCCTGTACATATAAGGTAATGGAGCTTGTGTTGCTTTATTAAGAGCTCCGGTTAATATGAGTATACCACCCTTACCCTTGTTTGCAAAACTATCTGCTGTCGATCGATCCTTGGTTACTGACATAAAGGCTTTTTCAATAATTTTTTTAGATTGCAACGAGGTTATATACTGAAATAGATCCTTTCCTATACCCCTAAATAACTTTGAACCTTTAAATTTTGGAGCTATCTCTATATATTGATCGATTAGGGATGCATTCGATGGTAGCTTACCGGTCCGTAAAGATTTATTCATCCTACCATATCCAGTTGCTGTATATTTACGTACAGCTTTATTTATTTCTCGTGCCTTTTTTATTCCAAACTTTTTAACTATCGGTAGTAGTCTGCTGAGTTCACGCTTATAACCAGTCTCTTTTCTCAATTCATCACTCGGTTCTTTTGGATTAAAAATTATCTTCTCTGTTTGATAAACTAGTTCATCTTCACCTGTTAAATCATCAAGACCTTCTGGGATCAAATCTCTTAGTTTCACTATTTTTTATTCATCTTAGCAAGCTTAGCAAGTATTTCTTTCATTTGCCTACCACCAGCATATCCTAGATTAATTTGACCAGATCTACCACCTATTTCTAAATGAATGTGTCCGTTACCATCTTTAACTATAAAAAGATTACCTACGTTGTCTTTAGTAGCCTCTTCATTAATAGTCTCTTTCTTATTGTAAAGGTTACGAAACCTCCAATCATATATACTAAATTTCTTACTCATTGTTTTCCTTTTTTTATCTACCTACTTGGATAGATGACCTTAAACTTTGTAACACTTTTATAGCCTTAACTAATTCTTTTTTAACGTTAGAGCCACTAGCTCTCCGTCCTATTGCTCCTAACATGCTAATCATATCACCAACAGATGATGCATCTTTATCCACTTTCATCTTTGGAGAAGCCTCGTCAACAGGTTTAGCATCGTGAAATGCTTGATCTAATTGTGAGTCATCTTCGTTGATATCATGGGCATCCTTGAATGATATGATAGAAGGTTTAATATCTTTAGCCGTATCAATACGAATGTCTTCGTTAACAATAATGTTAGCTAATTCTTCTCTAATGATCTTAGCAATTTCTTCTTTAAGGTTATTCGTTGATTCACTTAAATCAATTGATTCCTTAAGTTTATATTTCTTTGGATCGTCTTTAATAGCTTTAGTAAAGTTAGCAATCATTTTAGGGATGTTATCATCAAAACCTATCATCTCTCCGTTAAGAGTTATCTTAGTTCCCATACCCCTAACTTTCTTAGCACCTATTTTTACTTCTGATTGTTTAAGATTATATCCATTAGCCTTTAATGCTGTTTGGACCGCATGCTTAAATTGAGAAGCAGCTTCATTAATTGATTCATCAACCCCGTACTGTACCCAGAATGTGGCTTGACCTTTAACTGAATCTAATTTAGAGACAGGTAGCTTTAAGGATTTGATAGCCTTTTGCATTAGTTTATGTTTCTTTGCTTGTTCAGGTGAACCTTTTTCAGACCCACTCGGTAAAGCAATAGTAGCTATTGTACCAATTGATTTAGGATACTTCCTAACATCTAGAGGAGCTTTAGTTCCAAACATCTTTTGAAACTTCTTAATACCGGTCAGAACCTTTTTAGCATCTAATTGTTCTTCATTCATATTGTTTATTTTCTCTTTAATAATAGTACCCTCACTAAAAATGTAAATGTGTTCCTCTTTAGTTTCAGGATCAATTTTAATAACCTTACCGTTACTGTGAAGTTGTTCCATTTCATCTTTAGAGAACGTTACTGTATCTTCTGTAACATTCATTAAACTATCTAATTCTTCGTTAATGATTTGGACAAGGAGAGCTCTCGAAAGTGTATTGCTGCGCGGCGATGATTCATTAACTGATTCATTACCAGTTGCTTTGGCATATGCTTCGACTTCCTTTGGCCAGCTGGTGCCTTCGTTAACTTCATTCTTTTTTGAACTAGCGTAAGCTCTTTGTAAAGCCTTCTTTCTAAGATCGTTATCAGTTATTCCTCTATCATCTAAATTAAAAGATGTCTCGCCATTGACGTATACTATCTGCCCATGGGCCTTCTTCTTAATTGTAATATCAGCATCTTTCTTACGCAATAACTTATGCAAGTACTTTATTGTTTGAGAAGAACTTTCTGCTTCATTAACTGATTCATTACCAGTTGCTTTGGCATATGCTTTGGCGTATTGTTTTGGAAAATCACCATTAATTGATTTTTTATATTCAGGTAAGTCTTTAATTGGAACAGGAATCCACATAGCTTTATTATTGCTATTATCGTGCATGTTCATTAATGCATTACTACCTTTTATCTTTGCAACATATCCCGATCGTCCTGCCAAACTCTTGTTCTTGTGATTGGAAGGCCAGCGTATCTCAGTTCCAGGTTTAATTTTATTCTTAGCTTCATTAACTGATTCTTTAGTTAATTTGCCTTCCTTAATTTGAACTTTATTCTGCGTACGCAACTTTTTATCAAGGTCGTTAGAAGATATTATGTTTGGATTTTTATTAGGAAAATTGGGGTTTTTTATGTCAGTCCGAATCCACTTTCCCCCAGCTACATTTTTAGCCCATGTTTGACCTGAGAAGTGTATTAGTGCTGCAAAGTCTGCTTTGTTTGCCATTCCACTTGTTGGTTTTTGTATTGGGTATTTTTTAAGATCTTTCCATATAGTTTGTGCGCGCGTCATAATAGTAGCTTCACTAACTGATTCTAATACTGGGTATTTCTTTTTAACTGATTGTTGAAACTTCTTCCAGTTACTACCACTTATAAGATCAGAAGCATGTTGCATGAAGCTATCTAATGATGTCCATTTTTGATCTGCAAGTTCATGTTGTTTTGAAGTATAAGGTGCCATCATATCTAATAGATCAATTACAACATCGTGGGACATTTTCTTGATGGGCTTAGTTTTTAATATGCCTGCTTTCTTAGCTTGGTGCCAATCCATCTTCTTAGGAATACTATATTTCCAAATATCATTATCTTGATCGTGCTTGCTTCTCGCTGAATCACTAGCATTGAAGTTATTCTTTAATTTACTAACATCTAAGTTAGGATCTGCTTTCTTTAATATGCTTTTAAGCTTACTAGTGTTATCAACCTTTCCATATTGTGTAACGTAAATATGATTGGCTGATGAGTTAACTGGTGTCTTACCGTACCCTGCAGTCGTTTTAGCATATGCATCTATACCTTTAAGTTTGCTAACTACTTTACCAATTGCCTTTTCATACTCAATTTCTTTGCCTAGACCTAAGTTGTAATTTTCATTAACTGATTCATTTTTCTTTTTGCATTTTTGACATTTCTTATCTTTATGATTTGTCATTTGCATACACTTACCACAATAATCTAATTTAAGACCTGCTTCGGTAATTGATTTATTCTTACGCATTGTTTTAACTAATTTCTCGATTTGTTTGTGTAAGGAATTAACTAGTGTAGTTTGGCCTTTTCTTACAGCTACTGCTCTTTGCTTTAAAAGAGCTTTATATAGTTTCTCATCCTTTGAACCTTCAGTTATCTCTTCGGTAGTTAATTCAGTTTCCTTGAACTCTACATCCTTGCCCCTGAGCCTTACCATGTAACCGTAAGAACCGTCGCTATATCTCATCCCATCGGACGAGATAACTCCCTTCTTACCGTTGTACTTTTTAGCAGTGTGATCAGATATATCCTTAACCTTTACTTTGTCGAATTTTTTGAATTTAGCACTTGCCATATTAATTATCTTTTTTATATATCTAAAATGACTTTCGAGCGAATGCGATAAAGAAGTCTGTAATGTCTTCACTATCCCAACCTTCCTCTTCCAGATCAGCTGCCATACCTTGACTACCGTTAATAAAGGCTTTCATGTTCTTCATGTTCACCAGACCCTGTCCTCTACGGAGGAGCTTGTGATCGTAATTAACTTCAGTTATAGGATCGTCTGTCACTTCGAGGTCATCTGCTTGTTCCTTTTGAATTGGCTCTTTTTGTGTAGTAAGTGGATTCCACTTCATCTTCTGAAGCTTCTCTGAAGGAAGCTGGCCTAGGAAGTGTTCGTTAATTAATTTTTTTAGTTTCATATTATTGTTTCTTTTGCCTTACTGTAGCTTTAAGTAATTTGTTTTCGAAGGGATTCGTGAATGATTCTTCAATACTGTCAACATCAATTCTATATACATCGTCATCTCTACCAGAAGCTTCATCTGATACTGTTCCGTATACTGTTTGACCATCTACATTTTTAAATTGTACTGTATCTCCTGGCTCTACTGTGACCTGTGAATCATCTTCATCGTATGAGTCAATAAAATAAGCTTCTTGATCATCATCATATGCGATATAATCCTCTGCGGAATCTCCTAGCCTAGTTGTAGATGCATAATCGTCTGGATTAATATCGAATTGATCGTCATCTCCGTACCAATCTTCATCGCTATCGGAATCGCTGTCAAGTTCTGACGCCACCCGTTGTATAGTGTCAATGACTTGCTCTTGTTCGTCCTGTGGCCACTCGCTCGTGTTGAACCATTTTTTAAAGTCATTTTCCAATTCTTGAGGGTCGATACCTTGATTGTTTATTAGGTCTTCGATATAGGGATCTACCTCCATACCGTGTGAGAATAAATCCCCTACGTGTTCGATGTGTTCGTAATGTTCTGGATCTCCGTTGTCACCATCATCTCCACTACTTACATCTCCGCTACTTGCAGTTGGTGGTACCCAATTCTTATCACCTGATTTAGTCCTTGCAAAAAGTTTTCCAAATTGCTTAGCATCATTCTCAGACCATCCACTGTTTTTCATATAATCGAATACATCATCAGCTGTATGAAGGTTCATCATTTCGTCAGCAAAGTCTTGAGCTGATGCATCGTCAGCATATACCGAATTGTTGTGTAGTAGCTCCAAATCTATTATAGCTTTTTGTGCACTGGTCGCGTACTCAAGATTATCTAGTTTAAAACCTTGAACATCTGTCTTGGATTCACCACCTGTTTCTTTTTCTGCTGAAGAAGTAAAATCTAAATCTTGACCTTTCTCCTTGTCAGTCGACCGGTCCTGTTGACCGCCTACATCCCCAGCTTTCATCTTCTCACCATCTACAGTAACTTCCGTATCAGGTGATACGTCATGCTTATCGGTATAGGCATTGTAAGCTTCTTCGTCTTTAAACTCTAGTTCGTTAATTGTACCTGTGTTGCGAAAGCTCTCTACAATTGTGTGCCAGTTCTTTCTGATGTCATTAATGTTGTTCATGTTGTTATGCTTTTTTTATTTTTGTCAATGTAAGACCACACAACACCAACGAGTGCCATAACTGATCCGTAAACCTCTTCAATGCCGTCACTGTCAATGTATCCTTTAGCTATCAACGCACCCCCAACAATTGTTAAAGCGTGTCTGATTAATCCAAATATTTGTTCTTGTTTCATATAGTAATCTTTTTCTCTTCTTTTAACCTTTTAACTTAGCGTCAATGGCCAGTGCTATTTTTTCCCTGAATGTAAATACCTCATCATCAGTCATCCTACGCAGTGCTTTTCTAAAGTTTGATATTACTCTATCGGCTAGATCGCCACCCTTATCTTCAGTAACAGGATCTGATTCCTTCAATGGATTCCATTTCATCTTCATAAGCTTATCACTTGGAAGTTCTCCTAATGCATGTTCTTTAAGTAGATGTTTCTGTTGCCATTCTTTAATGTTAAATTTTTTAGTCATATTGTATCTTTTTACTCTATAGTGCTTTTCCTAATTTACTTGAATGGAACAATCTTTCTATTTTTTGGAATAATTTAATTTCTTTCTGAAATCCACCTTTACCTAGCTTCTGCTCTTCCCACTTCATACCTGCAGGAGTGTTTCTAACGGATTCGATATGAGCTGACATATCGGCAAGTTCATCTGATATACCATAGTATGCATCCTTAACATCCTCTAGACCTTCTAGGCCTAGTACCGTTCTTTCTTTTAATGCTTTATCTTGCCATTCTTTAATGTTAAATTTTTTAGTCATATTGTATCTTTTTACTGTAATATAAAGATAAGAACTTTACCGCAATTATCCAACTTTTTTACACTGTAAAATGTGTGCGAATATAAATATGTAAGGAGCTGCAAAAATAACAGATCTGAACAATATAATAGTAATAAGCTAAACAGTGGTTGTTAGTTGGCCCGGTTTTTGTTTTTTGAGAATCCTTGCAGGTTTGGATTTCGGGGGAAATGTTTTGAAAAGGAAAAGGTGGATGTGTGTGTGTGGTGATGGGCGCAGCGTGTGTGGGTGTAAAGGTGGTGTGGAGGTGTTACACTTAGTGTATTATTTACAACCAGTAGCCTATAGGTAAAAAAACTAACATGGACATACACACCACACAGATTCACTTCTCACCCCCCGTTATTTTTCTGATGTAGCGTTTATTATAGTACTGTATTATATATAAATTTTATATATCTGTTTTTATAATATATTATTTACAGTTTATATAATTTTTAATTAAAAATATTCAGTTTAACGTTAAAAAAATTATTTTATTATTTAATTGAATTCAAATACAGTTATATTATATATTATATTTAATTATTTATTTAAAATTATATACAGATTATATAATATCGATTATATTATTTATATTATAATATTCGAATCGATTTAATTATTATATTATTATCGAGTCGTTATATTATATGTGTGCACAGGGAGTGATTGATGTGTTATATATACGTTGCTGTACCGTAGTATTATTAATTGTTATTGTTGTTATTGTATTGTTTGTGATGCCCGCCATATTATTTTAAATTATATCTGTCGATTAGTTGTTTATCTGAATTATTCTTCGTATCTTTATATTATAAGGGGCGAGGTCTGGCCTGTCATATTACATTTTATTATATATGTTATTATTATATTAATTATATTGTGTTCGATATATACAGATATAGCACAAGCTAGCTTATCAATATTGATATGATGCTAGCTTGCGCGGTGGGAAAAACAACAACTATATTCTGTTATATTATGTTTACTGAACGACCCCCTATGGACGTGTGTTCTGTCCAATCTGCCGGGGGCTCACGATTCAGTTACATTATTATTATACTGTTTGAGCTACTAAGTCCCATACTTTCTGATTGAGTGCGAGTGAGCTCTCGTCTGATCTGACCTTACCCATTGTTCTGATTGTACCGTTCTTACCTCTTACTCTGATACCACCTCTTATAATGGCTTCTTGTAATCTGTTTAATACTAACCAAGCACTGTTCCCCTCATCTTCGGGCCTTCTGACTTTTAATAGATCGCCTATGATTGGGGTACCCCCTGACAACTGTCTTCCACTTGTCCTTAACGTGAGTGCCTTTTTAGCTAGATCTCTTTGCTCCTTAGTTGTTAGCATTATATGTTTAAATGTTTCGATTTGTTTAACACTATCAGTAACTGCTTGAACAGCTGCTCCTACGATGGTTTTAACATCTAGATCGCCCCTGTGGATTACTCGAGTCTTTGTATTCGCTTTACTGTCATCCATAACTACCATTCCGTTCTCACATACTAGTCTGAAATGGCCCGCAAGTAATTTAAATGAACTCATTCCTGTGTACGAATTGATTAACAGTATCTCAGGAATTGTTTCGTTCACTTCAGTAGGTGACTGAAAGAAATTAATGTGTCTTAGTTTAACACAGTGGGTGCTGTAATCTTGTTTAGCTTCCGGATTGAACTTTCGTAGCGGAAACGCCTCGTAAGGTAACCAACCTTGATTCTGTAATTCCTTAAGTGCATCGACAGTGTTTAATACTGTGTACTTGTTAGTACGTGATACAGCTGGCGTTGGTTGAAACGCTCTAGGAATTTGTTCTTTGACTTCTAATATGTTTAATGCTTTTATCTCTGACATAATTTTTATTTTTTAATTGTTGTTGTTTTATTATTTATTTCTTATATAATAAAGATACGAACTTTTTATCAGACTTCCAACTTATTCTCTACCTTTTTTAAAATTTTTTGAGTCTTTTTGTTCTCGATCTCTGTTGCAATGAGACCCACAATAATACTTACTAACAATGTTACTGTACATGACAGTAATAAAACATTAACTTCATTTAAATATTCCATATTATTGTATTTCTGCTTTAGTTACAGTTTTGAGATTTCCTGATACTACAATAGTAAGACCATTATAATAATCTGATATTAATGAATCTGGTGCTTCTGTAAATACAGTAGTAAAGTAATTGGATCCATCTTCGAATGTGCATTTAATTTCTTTCATAATTGCTGTTTTTATTATCTCTTTCCTTATATAATAAAGATACGAACTATTCCTCGGACTTCCAACTATTCCTTAAAGTATTTCATTAATTATTTTTAAAGCTTTCTTTAAGCCCTTTACCTTACCTTTAGTTGTATAACTTTCAACTGGACAGCGAAGATACGAGAAGACTGAATCACCTTTCTGTTCCTCGTACCTGTCAATTACAGCTTGTAACTGTTTGACTATTAATTCTTTCTTAGCTTCCGCCTCTAACTCATATACGCTAACTCTCATAGTACTACCCTATTACTTGTTCAGTGATCATCTTCCTCCAGTTACTGAAGTTCATTTGTCTTATCCTTATAGCTTTAATTAAGCTTCTGAAGTTTAAGTTAACACCGTCAAACTTTTTGTGAGCTGATGCTAGTGCATTTAGTGCGTCCTTTTTAATTTTTATATCTTCAATTTGTGGCTCAATCTGAGGAAGCAATGTTTTCATTCTCTTAAGCATCTGTGACGCGTTAAGCATGATGTCGATAATGAAGCTTCTACTTTTAATAGCGCTGTCAATATCACCCGCGGCGATGTTAGTAATAAAAATTACACGACCTGTAAAATTAAAGAAGCGTGGTAAGGCTAGCCCGTCTTGATCTTTTAACGGTTTAGCAGCCAACCATCCAATTGTCCTTTTGTCGTAGCTGTCAAGAGCTCCTTTAAGTAAATTGATAGCATCTTTATCTTTGAATACGGAATCGCAATCATCGAATATAATTAATTTATCAGAGTTCTCAAATAGAGTGATGAACATTCCTGCTGCCGTGCTCCGACCTTTAACGTGAATGAAATCAACTCCTTCCTTGTACCCAGCTCTTCTGAGCTTTTGAAGTGTTAGGAATGTTTTACCTAAGCCCGGCATTCCTGAGATTATCAATGAAGGAGAAACTCCGGAACGAACCATATCTACTAGGTTAGTCATGTCATTGAATAATTGATTGGGATTGCGCGCTTCCTGAAACGTCTTAAAATTGAGTTTGTTGTTTTTCTTTGTCATTGCTTTAATTGTTATCTTTCTTCTTATATAATAAAGATACGAACTATTCCTCAAAGGACCAACTATTCCGCAATAAAAAGGGCAATTATAAAAACAATATAAGGCTGGAGCTATCCTCCGAGCATTTAACCCTTACCGGGCACCTTACATTGTTATAATATGTGTTGGTCAATTTGTGGGGTGCTACCAACTCACCCCAAACGATGCATCCGCTGATAATCTCCAACAACGACCAATTGTTGGTGGTATTAAATAAGGTTCCCGGCTCCAACAGTACATCATCCAACTTAGGAACAACCTTATATATGTTTTATCTTTTCATATCTCTGTAAGCTTCAATCGCTTCGTCAAGATAATGATGATCAGGATTGTACGGTTCGTTTGCCCAGTTGTGTCCTAATCTTTTCAGTAAGTCGTAAGCTTCTTTATTTGTCATTACTCTACGATGCTTTGTTAATCAATACAGCTTTATCAGAAGCCCCACACATCCAAACCTCCTTGCCCCTTTTAGTTGATCCCCAATCTGGATGCACTGCATTTAAAATCTTGAGATAAGCTGCTTGAGCTCCTTCCCAATAAGTCTTACCAGATAGGTCACCTGGGTAAGTTGTTGATTCATATTTAGCTTCGGCAAATAATTGGATTAAATTTTCAATATTCATAATTTTTGTTGTTTGTTGTTTTATTATCTCTTTCCTTATATAATAAAGATACGAAGAATAATGCAGACTTCCAACTGTTCCTTAATAAAAAGTAAATTAATTTGAAATAAGTTTGGAGAAACAGTGTTTACCAATTTTATTTTTATAATTATATAGTATATAATATATTATTGATATATGTTTTAAAAATATAGTTAATAAGTATTTTAAACAATTAAACTCTTCGAACGTTAGTGAGAAGATAAGTTACGCTAAAAACACACAATAAGTTACATTCAATAAGAGCTCATGATATTCTGTAAAAACAATATTATGGGCTCTTTTTACATTCCAGCCTTTTAAAGTAGTTCTATTGTAAGGAGTTAGCTAAGACTATTCTTTTTTATACACATTCACCTAAGCATTTTAAAACCTTGTCACTGTAACCATGGGCCTATATAAAACCATTGATCATTAACGCTATTCGGTGTTGAGGTAATTCGAGGAACATGGAATATCACGGGCATTCTTCAGATTATATATAGGAGAGTGTTAAATATAATAACTTCTATATATGTAACCCATCATCGTTAAAAGAGTAACGAATACATTGAATAGCTAAAGATACGAACATTAATTCACAATTCCAACTAATCCCTGATGTATTTAGCTTTAAAAAGACCCTCTCTCCCTAATTCCTTTTACTAGTCCTTATAAGGTATTCTATTGTAAGGGGATACGTACGGAGAGCGTATGATAACATGGTTTGCTTAAAGGTATTAGTGTGGTCTATAGAAGAAAAAGTTGGTATATTGCGCGGGCCTGTATGATCTCCCGTCCATCCCCATCACACACTCCCCCTCTTTTCACTGAACTGACTATATAAATAAATGGTTTTTCTGTACATCTCGTTAAACTTGGGGTATTTCCGTACAAACACTCCCTCCCTCCCTCTTACCACTCTATTCTGTAAAAAAGAACTTGAATCGAAAGGTATTCACTTACTTTTACATCTCGTACCACCTGTTAACGTACTCTTTAACGTCATTCTGTAATCCAGGTAAAGCTTTATACTTACCTACTCGTAACACTTTCTTTACTGCCCGAAAGATAAATTCTTCTAGTTCACTCTTACTGCGGAATCTAACAATTGCATTCTCCTGCTTTGCCTTTACGTACGACACTGGATGTGTGTAATATTCTTTAGTTTGTCTTAGTTCGCCCATTGTGCGGTTCTTGATTTCTTTTTCCATCTTTTCTTCTTTTTTAATTTTCATTTCTCTTTATAAGTTCTGCCGCGCGTCTTCTAAATCTCTGTACCCTGTAATCAAATGTACTTCTCTTTACGCCCAGTTCCTTTGCGACTGTGATTGCTGGTCGTTCCTTTACAAATACTTCTTCGTAAATAATTTTATCTTCTTCAGTCAATTTACTTACCATATCGTTAATTGACTTTCTTTGTCTTTTCCTTTTCAAGTACACTTCCGTACTGTCAGATTGTGCACCGTGATATATATTAGGAATCGCATCCAGTGACGATATCCCTTTCTTTTTTTCCCGCATTTTCTCCTTGTAACAGTCAATGAAAAAGTTATCCATGGAGCGTGTTATCCAAGTCCCTAACTGAGCCCTTTCAGGATCGTACTGATGAAGCTTACCTGACATTTTCCCCAAGAACCTCAACGACATATCCTCTATTTCATCCACGCTGTAAAAACTGTCGTACTTCTTTTTTAAGTTACTAAAGAATATAGGTTTGTACTTGTAAAATAAAGGTGTGAACGCTTCCTTGTCTCCGTCAAGTACTTTCTTTACCAGTGCGTTTTCTTCATCGGTAGTCATGTGGTAATATTTCCTGTTAAACTCTCTCACTCATCCCAATCTATTCTATCTCCCAGTGCTTGTGACGAAGCAAGTACGTACGTGTGTTTTATTAACGCTTTTGTTTTGTCATCTAATTCCCGTTCCTCCTCATTCTCTTGCCACCAAATATGTAAGTCGGCTCTTTCAAGAATATCCTCTCTAGTTGATTTAGGTAACCACGCTAGTATCACGTCATATTGCTCTTCATTTTCTTTATTACTGTCTGCCGTCCACATATTATTTATATTGTTTCCATAAGGTATTTGCCCGTTTCATATCCGACTGTGTAAGTGGATGTGGATATTCATTTTGTACTGTTCTCACCAACCACTCTTCTATCTGATCTTCATCCCCTTGAAAGCAGGCTGCTGAAGGATTGTTTACCACCCAACTCCTAAACCTAGTTTGCAGTTCGTACATTTTTGTCGCGCGCGTCATTTGTGTTGCAAGGTGTTTGAGTTGTGGGAGACTGCCTATTTTTTTCATCCGTTTGCTGTTGTGTGTGACAAGACATATGTTGGGTGATCCGACTGCGGTTGGTCACACTATGTTTGTTTTGTCTGCTGTTTAATCTTTTTAAAATATAACCATATATTATCTGCTTCTAATATATTTTCTTTTGTCATCAATATACTTTTACTTAGCATCACGTACCATTTATTGATTCTGATGCGCGCGTCGCTGTAAATAAGTCTTTCATGAATATCCCGTACCTTAACAAAACCGCTACCTTGATGTACAGTCGTTTTATTAAACCATTTTTCTGGTATTGTCATATTATTTAATTTGATATAATTCATCTTTAGTTGTAACATGGTTAGTGAAGTGTTCATCAAAGAATGAGCATTTAATCGAATTAGTGTCTTCAATAAAACCATCTATCCTTACTTTAACCAACTCATTATCTTTGTCAATAGGATACCCATCATGTAGCATTATATCTCCAATGTTTATTTTAAGGATGTTTTGATTCTTATACAAATCCCGCTCTTGTGGACTATTCACTAATCACCTTATTAATAGGTCTCAATACAACACTGTATCCAACACCACCATCACCAAATGCATTCCACATACTGAATCCTTCTATTACCTCAACGGTAAGCCCGTACGGCGCTACTGTTTTAATGTGCTCGGCCATTTTGAGGGCTCTGCAGAGCTCTGAAGTCGCCATATATACTTTAGTCCTGTAACCTGTTTTTTTTCTAGGTTCACTAAATACTCGTATATAGGAAAGCCCTTTTCGGCGGACTGTTTTCATGACCTCTCTGATTAATTTAAAATATTCTTTTTTTTCCATTTTATTATTATTTTTTAATTGTTAATTTTTATTTATCTTGTTGACCTTTCCATGAATTAACTAATCCTGCTACTTGGGGTAATACATCAATATCATGTCGATCTATTAACTCACATACATTAATACCGGTTGCACTATCTAATCCCAACCTATCCATTTCCTGTACTATTGCTTCTAAAACTGTCATATCTTTATCTTTCTTCTTATATAATAAAGATACGAATTAATTACCAGACTTCCAACTAATTAACTAGTTGAATTTTTATTTTCTTCGAGCTCGATTAATTTATTTAGATAGGTCTTCGCTTTTTGCAAATCTTGTAACCCGTTTTTATCTCTCCATCTTGTAACGTACTTTACTATATTTCCTTCGAAGAAATTTAAATCGTGTTCGTAAGCGTAATCCCACATTTCAATTTTGCCCCTGTTGTAGTGATTGGGGTGCTCAACTTGTTCCTTATTACTCAACTTTTTATTTTTTAAATACTTCTATTTCCTTTGTCTCTTTAACCATATCTCCAAACGTACCAATATATTGAGTTGCTTTAACAGGGCGATTATCTACCCAATGATATGTTTGACCATTTTTGATGCGCGGTTTATTAAATAATATTCCATGGTACTTAAATCCGTTATCTTTCATCCACTTTTCAGTAGCTTTTCTGTGCTCTTCTAAGCGCGCTGTAAAAAAGTAAACCGTGTCCCCGTTGTCGTACCATTTATTAACTTGAATTAGTGCATCTGGATAAACCCCAGCTGTTTCAAATAATTCAGGTGTTTCATTAGGTATGTCCTCGCAAACAGTACCGTCAATATCTATTAACCAAATCTTTTTACTCATTTTTATTTTTATTTAACCACTTAACTATATTTGAACATTTATCATAATGTTCTTCTCTTTCAAAATAGGATAACATTGTATTTGTAATATAGTTCCCATTTAATATTTCATCTGTTTTAATGTTATATCTTTTTAGCACTTTGCCTCTAGAGGTAAAATCATATAACTTAACTTTTTCTTTATTATTTTCAACAGCATATTTAACCCTGTCATAAACATTACACAGGAATTTATGTCTGTGGTTTGATAACCAATTAACGGTGCTGCTATAATCCTCTTGTCTTAATATAAAATGTCCTAGATCTTTATTTATACCTTCTTTCATTTTCTGATTCTTGAAGTAGCCACATCATCCGTTCATGTAGATAATCATACATCTCTTCCCTGCTGATTACTCCATGGATGTACAATTGATAGGCCTCATTTCTACCAACCTTTGCTATGTCAATAATTGTTGTAATATCTCTCTTTGTCATTTTTTCATAATTTAACTACCTCCATACGTTTTATATAATTCAATTTCTTCTTCAAATTCAACAATACATTCTTGTATGGCTATATCTAGGTGGAATTCAATAGGTTCATTCATATTAATCTCATTTGTTTTAAAGACTCGAGAGCAGCTTCTTTTAATTTAATCATTTCTTAATTTTCTTTATGGATTGAGATGTGAGTGGATATGTCTTTTAACTTAATCATTTAAGTTTCTTTAATAGTGACAGTCTACCTCCTTCCCTTTTGAATTCCAACTTTTGGACTGAGACTCCTATTTGACGTAGGCTTGGAAAATGTTCTCGTGCCTCTGTTGTGTGTTTGTTTTGTTGACCTAACCGATGGTTTAGTTGTTGTTGTTTTTGCAGGACCCCCTCTACTTACGTTATACTTGTGATAATTTCTTTTTGGCTCAACACGTTTGGTAGTTACCTTATTATTTGTAACAGTCTTCTGTGCCACACCGCTCCTTGTCTTTGACACCATAACCTTATTTGGTTTGCTTTTGTATTTCCTCGTACCACCTGAATTAGATGAAGAACTAGATCTGTGACCGTAATAAGTGTTCTTATTACCGTAATATGTTGTATAATGACTATTATTATAATTGTTATAGTAATATGAATAATACGGCGTTATGTACGTTGTGGTGTGATACCCCCAATAACTGTAATACGTGTTATAAGCGTAATGTGGGTTATAATAATAAGGGTAAGTCCAATGACAATAATAATACGGCTTCCAATATCGCCAGTATCTTAGTCTGATTCTTCTTGTGTAATAATAATCATCCCAATCAGCCATATAATAATTGTTGGTAATAGTAGTAGTTCCATCTTCTTCAATTGTGTTGCTGGTTAAATGCTCATTACCACCATAATATCCATCATAAGATGAATCGTAATAAAGATCATCGTAGTACTGAGAGTGACCAATTTGTGTTATAATAATAAATAATATAAAAAGTATTTTTTTCATGTCTTTAAGCTCTTTTCTAAACTCGCCAGCAACTTTATTTGGTTGGGAAGTAATACCTTCGTTTAATATATCTTTGAGTCTAATCATTTTTTTATTTATAAATATGTTAGCAATAATACTTTATACCTCTGCGAGGGGATATGTTTACCAATTTCATCACCTACAATTTATTTTATGAACAATGCATTATATTTTTTAATCCAAGATATTTTTTCATTGCCCTGTGTTGTTTTTATTTTTGACTTTATTTCTGATTTTAATTCTATATTCCTGTTAAGTGTTTTTAGTAACACTTCTAGTATTTCCACAGTACTGTTTAAATGGGATAATATTTTATTTTTATTAATTGGTAATAATTTTTAATTAAACACCATATATAATATATCACATAAAAATATCAGGAGGTGTACCTGGGAACTTTTTTGTTAACGGTTTTACTACCCTTTCAACTTCTTTTGATATTTCTTTTACAATATTAGGAATTGAATCATCCCTTCTATCACTATCGTTGATAACACCCATCAATCGTTTGAGTATGATTGCCCATTGTTCTTCATTTGGTGTACCATCTATTCCTAATGCCATTCCTTTTATAAATGCCACAAATTCTTTACTTGTCATATTATTTTATTTTATTATTACTACTATATTATACTAAATCGTGTAATGTTATTAACGACCAGTACCGTATACGTATTTCCTCTGCCTTAACTTTTGTAGTCTCCTCGTACACATCACGGTAATTACGTACAAGTTCTTTGTTAATTTGATTAAACGACCATGATTCTGATTCCGTTACTTTGAACTTAAATGCAAAATTTCGTTTATCATCTATGGATAAATAATCACCTTGTAATGGTCTTGGTCTTCCAGCTGTAAAGACTTTAATTATTTTACTGTAAGAATCCGCCAATTGAGCTCTAGCATGCATGTACCCATCCCGCGGGAGAAATCTAGCACTATACATGCTATCCCGATCAGTATCCCAGTACATACGTTCCCAGTCTATAATATCAGCTGATTCCATTTTCAATATAGATTCATACAAAACCAATACCTTTATAATTGGTAAATTAAGGAATCTTTGACTGTCAGTGATCATTTAACTATATCCTTTATTGTTAATAGATGTTCAGTCCACGAGTCAACGTACATTAAAAATATCTGTCTCCCTGGTTTTGATTCCCAATGATGCTTTATACGATCTGGGTAAGTAAACAAATAATGTATCATTTCTCTTCTGTTATATGTTATTGTCTGGTTTTGACTGTAATGTGTAAATTCATCGCACTCACACGCTATTAATGCATTCAGCCCTATCTCAATATATGTTTGTTTTGTTTGATCAGATATTCGTACACTGTCTTCTATATGTACAACTTTAGGTGCCCGTTTAAATAAATTCTTTACCTTAGTTATTATGTTCATCATTTATTTGTATTTATTATTTCTGAAAGTTTATCCATCGATGGTATTTTAGTAAATACAGTTGACTCATTTGTGATTTCACAGTCTGTCGAATTACGAGCTCGTTTAAAAATTCTATAATGTTCGTATTTACCATCACGCTTCGCACCACATCCATATATATTATATTTTACTGTAGGTGCGTCTGGGTATATGTACGATATTAATAATTCCTTTGATGTCATCTATTTTTCTATTTCTCCGTAAATATTATATTTTCTAACAATCGATTCAGTAGGTTCATCGTCTAATTCCTGGGACAATTCTTCCACCGTGTACACTATACCTGATTCAGCTGACATATGATATTCCCTAGCTTTGGTTTCTTTGTATATGTAATTAATACCTTCTGTAAGTGATGTAAATATAAATTCATCACCCTCTTCGTTAATTGGAATCCACTGGTCTCCTGGAGGTACCCTTTTAAGAACAGCTGTTCTTTTTGTTTTGACTATCATATATTAATATATTAAATTTTATTGATTATTCCAACTCTTTAAAGTTTTTTATTTTGTATTTTTCCTGATATCTAGTAATAAAACTTTTACCAACTCCGATCGTATCGATGTGATTTGTATATGGTAATAATGGTCTCTTTTTAGTATTTGACAGTACTTCGTCTATAGTGTGATTTTTAAATACTATCATCTTATGTAATTTAGCTTTTTGCGACGCTCTAAACACCACTGCTATTGGTTCTTTCATTTAATTGAGTTTTACACTTTAATATTATATCTAATAAAAAGTCTTCGTTAATGCCCGATGCACTCGAAAATGGTAGACATTGCTTTGCACAGGTTTTTATAAAGTCTAGCTCCTCCTCGTTAAAAATCATCCCTGTCTTTGATGAGTTTAACAAGTTCCGTACATCTTTCGTAATTTTCTGTTTCTTCAAAATATTGTATTAAATCTTTATAAAATTGAGTTGGGATATTTTCCTTGTGTTCACTCATTGTCCATATACTAAATAAATATTCATAGAATTCTTCTTCTTCAAATAAAGGAGGTATTATTTTATGTGATGTCATTATTTAAAATAATTTATTACTTGTTTAACACGATGATAAACATATAAGCATAACATTATTATTATGTACATACCACAAACACATACAGTCGCAATACCTACTATAATTGCAATTAATATTAATTTAAGTAAATTTATTCCTTTAGCCATTGTTATTACTATTGTCGAATACTACTAAATTAACGTGCTCCATAGGCACACAAAAAACTTCATCAATATTATCTACACCTCTTTTATTGTATTTCCGTGACACGTTAGTGCTTGAATTTAATTTTTCGATAGCAAGATTTTTATTATCTGCTTTCACATATGCATAAGGATCTTTTGCTCTCACAGGTATATCCCAAACCCAATTTGTCTTACTAAATCTATACCACATTTATTTATCATTTACTGTTTGTAAAATATATCTCTTATCATATCCACCATTACAAAATTTCTTGTGAACTCTGATGTTTTCAACTTCACGTAAATCGATGTCCTGGAATCTACATATTGCGTAAATCACTTCGAGTATATCTGCTATCTCCTCTATTGTTTTATCATCCCCCAATTCTGTTACTTCTTCATGTAACTTTGATATTAACCTGTCCCAGTACATTGCATCATTACCCTCAACACGATACACCGGTTCATTACCTTCATCAATTATGATTTCAGGAATCCTATCTCTTACTAATTTATCATATATCCGTTTCATTTCTCTATTTTTTTAATCCTTCTGTACGCTTTTACTGACGCCTTACTAAAATGTAAATATTTACCCGCTGACTCCCAATCCCTTCTACCACAACATTGTTGAACCTTTTGGTTTTCAATTTTCATTAATTTTAATATACGTTTTTGAACTAGGGCTTTTTTTAAACATTTGAATTTAAGTGTCATCGTACTACTTTTATTTGATCGTATGTTTGTGTATTTTCCGTTATATAGTCAAATATATATTGTTTTTCGTCCTTATCAAATTTTCGCATTTCAGTAATACCGTTATATTTCACTAGAGTAAAAAAATTATGAAATCTAATTTCACCATCCGGGTGTTTATATCCTCCAAATTTGTCTTTTACCTTGTCTTGCAAATTATTTTCAAGGAACCTAGCTGTATCTTCATTTATTACCCAGCCTGATGTCCATATTTTAAAATTTTTAATTATTCCATCACTAATGGCCCTACTAAATCTTTTCTCTACATTTGAGTAAGATGTTATGCCTGGTTTAAGGCAATATATACCATCTGAGTTTAAAGTGAAACTAACTAAATATAATTTATACATACTCATCATTTATTTTCTTTATATTTCATTTTTATATTTCCAATAAAAAACTCCAATTACTGTTATTATTAATATTGTGATTATAAATAAATTAGACATCTTCCTCCTTAAATAAATCATCAAATGCATTTGGTGATACCCCGGATATTAGAAATTCCCTGTCATCTACACTTAGATCAGGCATCGCGTATTGTATAAGTGTCCCATTTACCCATTTATTATATTCCTCAATTTTAAACCAACACGTTCTATAAGGAGTACCTGTTAATGTACACTTTCCTGATGCTTGTCCCATCTCAATATCATTATCATTTATTATTACAACTTCATAATTTTTCATAACTTTAATTCCTTGAGTAGTTTTTTATTAAGCATTTAATTTTTTTCTTTGATATTTTAACTTGGCTTTTTAACACTTCTTTATAAAATTGTTTGTTTATATCTATTGTTTGGTCTTTATAAGTAATATAAATGATAAACCCTATTGTAATTAATAACCCAATAACACCAGTAATAGCAAATATAAAATTATTAATATGTTGTATTTCAAGAATCATTTTTCATAACTTTTATTTTAACGGCTTATATTTAAAATAATTAATTACAAACCTTGACCTTGTAGGATTATCCACATCTATTCCCTGTGACACTGCATTATTTAATATTACATTCATTGTCTTACCTCTTAACTTTCCTATTATATCCTCATCAGTAATACGTCTAACGAGTCTTCCGTTATAGTAAATTTTAATATGATTCTCCGTCCACTCACATCCATATTTTATAAAATGTTTTCTAGGATCTTTAAAGCCCATCCAATGGGACTTTGCACCAATACTGTAATTATTTGGCATGTATCCAACATGCACGTTTGTATTAACATGCCAGAACCCAAGAGGATTCCTTATATTGAACCTGAAGTAACCACTCCTATTCTTTGTGTATCCTTCGAATATATCTATCTCTGGTGGCCACGACTGAAACGACCACATCCAAAAGGCTGGCCACAAATACCTTCCACTGGGTAATTTCGCTTCTATTTCAAAATACCCATACCCAAACTCTGTAGTATTGGACATAAAACCTACACCAATAGTACTTTCAATGTCCAGCTCTTCGAAATACTTAAAGTTATAATGAGTCTTTAATGTCAACTGACCCATATCGTTTATCTCTATCGCCGTGGGATCGTACCACTGTAATGCCTTATCAGGGTGTATCTGTCCCCATCGCTCTTGTGACAGCCACTCATAATCACCCCATTGTATTATTTCTCCTTTATTTGTATCTTTTGTCATACTAGTACCCCCGTCACCTATTTGTATATTATTTAATAATAATAATAGCAGTAATATCTTTCCCATTATTTATTTTTCAGTTTTTTAGAAAGCCGATCTGCTTTTTCATAATTTTCATCTGCAACAGCTAATTCAATTTGCTTACGTAACTCTTCATCTGATACAATTATATTATCATCTGACTCTAATAATGAAGAAGGACTTTGATAGTAGTTCCACCCATCACTAAAAAGATCTAATGGTAATTCAACTAGCTTATCACCAAACACTTTAACCTGTACTTCATCAGTGCGCTTTAAATAAATACATCCATTTGTAACACCTACAAATATTAGTTTTTCACCAATATAACTACGATCTCGAGTACCATCTGGGTTTATTATTGAATAACCTATTATTCTAGATGGTTCAACTCTTACCACCACATCATTTTTATCAAATTCATATATGTTTTTGCTCATTTGTTCATTATTTTATTTATCACTTAATATATCTCCTAATGCTTCTATGTCTTGTCCTATATCAATAGCAACAACTACCAACATTGCCATAAAAAATAGTGTCATTATTATTAAAAGTAATTGACCCCAATCAATATTTTTTTTCATGTTAAATTATTTTTTTACCTAACACTAATGCTCCGGCGTTAATATTTGTTTTAACTGTATAAAAATTACCTTTATCTTCAATAATTAATTGTTTGTTTTTGTATGTTTTATAGTTTTCATAAACATATTCTGCTACTTTTGCTTCAATTTCTGGTGTTATTTCTCTCTTACCCATTTTATTTTATTTTTTATTAATCTTAAATTAATATTCTTATTTTCATTTTTTTGGTATTAAAATATAATTTGTTTTAATATGCTTCCAGACATTATCTTCATATCTTTCAACTACAGCCAATCCATATTTTTTAGCAAGTGAAAATCCCTCACCAAAAGTTAAAAAATTCTTTATAGTTCCTTTTTGTATATTATTTTCAAACCATTTTTTTCTTTGTTCAGAAAGTACCTGATCATTTTTAAAACTATCAATGTTTTTATTATAAATCTGCTTAAATACTAAATCTAGTAAATCAAATTCAGCGTTTTTCAATTCAAATTCAATGTGGTTCCATTTACCCTCCTCACAGTATACATCGATTGCTTTTTTACTTTCTTGTATCCCTAATCTAGTATGATCTGAAAGTAATTTTATTGCTCCTAATCTTTGTTGTTTCCTAATCAATATTTCCAATTCTTTAACAAATGGAGGTAAAGGGATATTTTCATATTTTCCCTTCACAACTTTAATTGGTTCGGTTGTTTTCTCAGAAAGATAATCAACCTTTGGATGTTTGATTTGTTTTTTATATTTTTTAGGTCTTTTTTTCATCTTACCTAATATGGTGCCCTAGCACTCAGTATTCCCTTGTTGTACGTTTCCTCTAAATGTTTTTTCACATAAGCTTCCAATAAATCTTTTACTGGATCATCTTTTTTTTGTACAGCACTCAATATGGCTTTTATTATTTCAGTTGATTTTTCTTCGAAATTCATAATTTTTCATTTAATTTAAATTTTCTCACTATCCTATTTAAGGTCCTTGCTTCGTAATGTGTTAGTGTAAACCTACAATTACCGTTATTTATTTCATCTACTATAAGGCTATAATCACTAGGCTTAGTGTCCATATCATACCCGCAGTTATCAGCATGTCTTACCAGGGCTCCTTTTAGTACGTTTCTCACTGTTACTGATGCTACTCTTTCAGAAGCTTCTTCTTTAGCAACTAACCAGTCAATTAATTTACATACTTTTTTATATGTTGTTTTTCCACTCATTAATCAAATAAATCAATTTTAAAATCGTCACTATCACTATCTTTTTTTTCTTTGTGTATACCCCTGGTATTTAATAGTAGTAAAAACCCGCCACCGAGTATTATTAATAAAAAAGTATATAAATATTTTTCTTGAAATAAAAACTCTATTGATTCCATATTATATTTTTACTATACTGTCTGATGAAAGAAATAATTTATTTAATGATTTAGCTATTTCAGTAACGGAGTAAGTATTAATTAATGCAGTATTTTTTTCTCCGTACATCGCATTAAACGTATTTAAACTAGATGATGATTCGCTAATAAAATAGCTCAGTACCTTTACATCATTTTTTTCAAATTCCTTTATCATTTTTTTGCAGTGTTTAATAGCGACGTGACCTCCGTAATATATTCTAGGCCTGGCAGATCTGTGATAATTTGGCGCGCCATCTGACATATTAATAAAATATTTATTTACATCCTTACTCACTGAATTAGTTATTTCATCTTTAATTGCGTCAAAGCATAGACTCTCTGGTGTCACTCCTGCAATATACAGATATGGAAACAATCGTGGAATTTTACTAAATTTATCCTTTCTACTGTCGTATGCTATCACCACTACCGGGTACTCCCCAGCTGAAACAGTTGTGTACCTGAACGATATCACAACCTCGATACCTTCATTCATACTAGCTGCTTTTGCGATAGCTATGGACGATCTAATTGCATTCTCTATCCTGATACCCCCCATTGAACCTGACCCGTCAATTGAAATATGAACAAACGAATTTTTATATTGATCTGTTTGATCTCTATAGAATATAGCATCATTATTACATCCCAATTCAGCCAGTAACCTTCTATCTATTTTTCCTCTTTTTTGCCGAGTAAAATTAGTTGTTCTACTTTCATTAGTAATTTTTAATTTCTTTCCTAATAGCACGCCAAGTCTAATACCATCATTAATATAATCTTGAGTATGTTGAGCCCCAGCCATATAGTCACTTTGAAAAAGCATGTACGGGTCTGCGTCTATAAAAGGTTTATTTAAATTTTTAACTACTATTACATCAACCTCACTCTTACTATCGCTATAGATATTATCATACTGTACTGTTTTTACTGTAGTATTAGCCTTCTCCATGGCACGTATTTTTTGATAATCAGATTTACTAAGTTTTGTTTTCTTGATATTGTTATTAATAAAGTCTTTTTGCTTTCTTATAGCATTACCTAGTTGATGTTTTTGGTTTTCTGATAATTCCTGCTTAGACTTACTGTCTATGTTATTATCATCCACATCATTAGAATCTGTTTTGGATTTAGATGTTTCACTATCAGGATTAAACTGAGCATACTTATTAATTATCTTATATATTTTAAGTGCTATTTTATACGCATTTTCTGTACTATCAAGCCTGTAAATATGTTTTATATCGAGTATATCCCAAATTTCACGTAATCCCTTTAAAGCATTTAAATCTGTATTCTTATTTACAATATTTATTAACCTAAACTCATACGATTCCCATTCTTCGCTAGTATATTCATCACTCATTAACCCTTTGTCAACTATTTTACATCTGAAATATTTGTTGTAAAGTGCTTCGTAATATCCTCTGTAACCAGGTGCATTTTTATATAAAAAATAATCTATTCTACGATCTTCAACAATATTTAAAATCATTTTAAGTTTTTCCTTTATAAATTGTTCCGAATCAAATTCTTGAAAATTAGTTGCCTTTAATTGAAGATCATCTACAAGTTCCTGTGGAATTACACCGTGACTGAATCCGTGGTTTAATTTTTTTATAAATTCAAAATCAGTTAATAGTATATGACTTCCTTCATGTAGAGCTAAGCCAACTACAGGATCAAAATTATTATCATCCAAATTAGCAGATAATACTACCTTTTGACCATCTGTATATGAGTGATTATTATCACTGAAAGTTACATCAATATTTTTATTAGTTACAATATTTACAAAGTTAGCAATTGCTCTCCTGTACTGAGATAATTTAATTAAATCTCTTCCCTTTTCTTTTACTTTGAATGCAGTGTCATCTGACATCCAAAAACTAGATAATGATGTATATTTATTCATATTGTTTTTAATTATAATTAAAGATAAGAACTTTTATTCACAATTCCAACTATTTTTATTACTTTTTCATTTCATTTAACAATGGAAGATCTTGGTTTAGTTGATTGTACTCATCTAATAAAGCATATTCAAACCCCTTGGATTGTGATGTTTTCACTGTGTATCCCTTGATCTCTCCTAAGATCGTGGGTAGGGAATATATATACACATCAACTGGACTTCCAATATCTTTAATGTACTGTCGAATCCTATTATTGGTCGAGTTAGTTACACATTTATATTGCTTGTGACATCTGCTGAATACATCCTCTGATTGACCAATCTTTAATACCCTACCAAATTTATCTGCCATTATATATACAGCTGGTGTTCCTCTTTTAGGGTCCTCCTCTTCAAATGTAACATCAATTCCCTGTGTGAGTCTATCCGAAGGATACATTTCACAATATTTAACGAATCCTATTTTTACATAAAATGATATGTGAGTTGTACTGTCCATTTTTTTAGTTTTCAATATCATCGACTCCAAAAAGATCCTCCTCAGTATTGTCGAGATCTACGTCATTTGTTATGTATTTTTGTAGTACCTGACGTATAAACGTCCTTTCACTATCAATACCACCATCTTCACTAAACATTGGGAAGATTGTAACTTCTGCAGCTTCCTCAAGACTAAATCCATCGTACATCAAACTAGCTACTTCAACAGATGCCCTAGTTGATATGAATGATGTAATTCTAGGAGCGTCACTTTTTATTTCCCTTCGTATAGTATCAGCTATTTCAGCAATTGCCTCTAAATCCTTTGATTGTACGCTAGGGTAAAGTGATGATAGTAAATCATACTCCTGTTCTGTATCTAACGTTTCCATTTCAATAACAGTAAACCTATCAAGTAGAGCTCTATCTAGCACTCGAGTCGTGGTATATTCATTTCCTATATTAGCTGTTGCAACGAATGTAACTCCTGAAGCTACTTTAATTGTTGACTGTTTAGAGCTTTCATCCAATCGAAGATATCGTTGACCTTCATCTAATACAGTCATTAATATATTTGAAGCTTCTGGATGCATCCTAGAGAGCTCATCTAATAATATAATTGCATTTTCTGTTTGGATTGCCTTAACAAATAAGCTTTCAGAAAAGTATGTCCCTCTTTTAGGATCAAATTGAGTGTTACCAATAAGCGTTGCGCGCGGGTCTTGCGTACCTCCCATATTAAAAACAAAAAACTCTCTGTCAGGAAAGGCCTTTGCTATTGATCTAACAGCTAGTGTTTTACCTGAACCTGACGGTCCTGTAATCATAATATTTTTACCTCTTAGTGAGGTTCTAATTAAAAATTTCCATTTAAGTTCAGGTATTTTTAAAAGATCTGGTTTAAGCTCTATACTTGTACTTAAAAAATTTATTATTTCCATTTGTTGCTCCCCTATTGTGGATAATTTTTTAGATTTTTTATGCTGTATATTTAAAGCTTTTTCAAATTCAGACATATCAACAGACTTCCACCTAGATCCATCCTCACTGGATAGTGCTTTATTGTTATCGTAAGCACGTTTTTTAGTATTAGACCAGATCTGACAGGATACATCCCTTCCATTTAAATCTAAAGCATAGAGCTTTTTAGTTTCGCCATCTTTAAATACTTTTGCTAAAATTATATTTTCCATAATTATTATTTTTTAATTGTTATTTGTTAATTATTATTTTTCTAATACCGTCACACCACACCCTTCATGGCAACCGGAGCACAGGCCTGTTTCTATATTAAATTCATTACTGTAACTTCCTTCCTTTAACGGAAATTCACAGCAATTTGAAACTTTTTCACTTTCATTTATTGTCTCGATAATATATTCTGTTGTTCTACTCATTTTATTATTTTTAATTGTTATCTTTCTTCTTATATAATAAAGATACGAACTATTAAGCAGGCCTCCAACTATTCTTTATACTTTTTTTGTATTAATTTTGATTTATGTAAACGTAAATGTAATAATATTTTATACTGTAGTATGAGTATAAGCAATTTTATATATTACCAGTACTACTGGCTTTCTTTAAAGATTTAGCCAAAGGATTTTTACTGTACAAAAAATAACAGTTGTAGCAAAGCAGCTGTAAATTGTCTTTTTTGTGATTAGTTCTATCCCCGTCATGATGATCCAGTAAGAGTGGGATTAAGAAATCAGTTTTTCTTCTGTCATCGAAACCGCATAGATTACATTTTTCTTCAAATACTAGATTTCGTATTAACCTGCTTTTTAAATTAGCTATAGGATATTCAGGATATTTACCATCTAATATATCAATTAAAGCATACTTACCTTTTTGTATGTTATAGGCCTTACGTGTTCCAACACCTGCTTGGTTTTTATGAATTTCAAATAGGGATTTTCCTGTTGTTGAATCAATATAGAGCTGGGCATATTTTTTATACGTCGGGTAGGATATATGTAAAAATCTTGAAGCTTCTAAATTACTTTTAGTGTGCTCCATCGCGTACTTTATCTGTGACTCAGTTAAATTTAACGGCTCTCTCCCCTCTCCTTGTGCAAACGGCATATCTTTATTATTTACTAATAAATATACTGTTTACTTCAAAACTATGTAAAAATATATGATATGTTTAAAAAAATATTGGTGAGTAGTAGTAATTACTATATTTTTCGCTATAAACTAAAATATATGAACCATGGGAATTAATATATGAACTGTTATTTAGATATTAATCTATTCCGTTTAATCTGTCAGATATTAATTTTGTTAGTTTATATGGATTTGCATTTGAAGCTGGTCTTCTATCTTCTAAATATCCTCTAAAATTATTTTGAGCGGTACTAATTGGTATTCTAATACTTGCCCCTCTATCACTTACTCCATAACTAAATTTACTTATATGTTGTGTTTCAAACTCACCTGATAATCTTAAATCATTATCACTACCATAATTTGTAATATGTAAGTCATGGTATAATTCAAACTCACCCATTAATTCTTTTACGTAATCTTCACCACCATGGTTACGTAATGGAGTATTGGAAAAATTAACATGCATCCCACTTCCATTTGCTTGATAGCCTGAGTCGGATGTTATTGGTTTTGGATGGATGTTTACTTCAACTTCATATTGTTCACATAATCTATATAAGATATATCTACTTAACCATAAATCATCAGCCGCTGTTTGTTCCCCTTTTGCAAATAATTGATATTCTAGTTGACCTTTCATTACTTCCATATTAATGCCCGTAATATTTAACCCAGCTTCAATACAAGTATTCATGTGTTCGTTTGCAATTCTCCTCCCAGCTACATTTTTATGACCAACACCACAGTAAAAATCACCTTGATCTCTCAACTCTTCTAATGAGTTTACACCTAATGGAAGACCATTTTTTCCATATATAAAATATTCTTGTTCAAACCCAAACCATAAATCTTCATTATTTGAATTTATTGCTGCTCTATGATTTGTTGGATGTGGTGTATAATCTGCATTTAATACCTCACACATAACGAGATATGAATCTATATCTGTTGGGTCTTCAATAATGCGGACAGGTTGTAATAAACAATCAGATGAGTCCCCTGTAGCTTGATTAGTTGAGCTCCCATCAAAATTCCATATTGGTAATTCTAATACCAAAGGATCTTTTATATAATTTATTACTTTTGTTTTAGATCTTAATTTTTGTTCTGGAGTTGAACCGTCTAACCAAATGTATTCTAATTTTGTTTTTTTATTTGCCATGTTAAGATTGTATTATTTATATATTATAATTATCAGTTACGTGTATTTAACTGTTGGACTATATTAAATATTTTTTCTAAAAAAATACGATCTTTAACACCTATTGTTGATAAATCAAATTTTAATTGACTTATATGATTAGATTCATTATAAAGTATTTGAACTTTGGAACCGTTTCTGATAATCTCTATTCGCTGAAATGTGTTACCCATATATTTTAGTAACCTTCCCCTTATAATATTCAAATGATATTGTAGCCGTTTCGATAAAGGAACCATTATTAAATCTAATTATAACATCACACGCGTGTGTTTTTTTATTTTTTCTTGTTTTCGTTTCTATAATTGACCCATCTCTCATTAAAAACTCTATCCATAAAAGGGTCTGTTTTTTATTTAAAGTCATGGACTTATTATTTAATGTAAGTACCGTGTGTTCTGTAATGTGTTTTTCTATATATTTAATATCAGTTTGTGAAAACGTTTTTTTAATATTTCCTTTAATTCCAAACTGAAATATTAACATTAACGATATTATTAATTTTCCCATTAGTATATTCTCATTATAAACGTATTTTAACTATTTTACCATTAAATGTCATAATATATATTTTAACTCCTACAGTACCTGTATTTGTTGACCATTTAAATAATATATAATGCGAGTATCTAGGAGGTGACACTTGTAACGGATTGAGACTTTTTCTTTTTTTAACCTTATAAACTGTTGCTGTTTTTATAGGTAATGATTTAGCTAATCCAGCAAAAAATAGGCATGTACTAGGACCGGACATGATAAAAACACGATCTTTAAACACCAATATAACTTCGTCAGCTACCCTATTCTCTAAAAATTTACCATTTTGTCTATTGAGTGTTTTTTGTAAGCTACTTTGGACTCCTGTTCCAAATAACAGTAAAAACGACAGTATAAAATTAAACATATACTTACCTTATAATTTAATATATATATCTACTTATTTGCTCACGAATATAAATTAATAATTAACACTAAAATCATTAAATGAATTATTGATTTACGTCTATAAATAAACGACTACCCATTAAGCTTAATAATATTGCCTTTGTATGTTTTAATGTAAATCCTGATGTTTTCTACCTTATTACCATGCCAGGACTCTAGATCGATGTAATGAGTATATTTTCCTAAACCCGGTTCCTTAAGTGGTATACCGAATCTGGATTTTTTTATTTTATGTACTTGAAATGAAATTAATTTCTTATTTCGACTTAATCTATTAAAAAATTTAAATGACTCTCTATAATCTAAAACTAAATGTATTTCATTATTATTTGCTGTTGCAATTAATCTTTCTCCTAACCGATGTTCAATATACTGTGCATCTTGCATGCAAAATGTTTTACATAAATTTGCTTGGATTCCTATATTAAAAAACATTACAATACTAAAAAATATACTTCCCATTACATTGCCCCTATCATTTATTATATATATGCAATTCATACATATAAAACAGTGAATAAAGGTATTTAATTAGTATACGGCTAATCGTTGAACATACTTAGTGTTATTTCCGCTTATAGTTAAAAAGTATATCCCCTTAGGATATGAAGTAGTTAAAAGTTCATAATAATCTGAATAGTGTGTGTGCAATATTTTTCTTCCCGTCATATCAAACATTACTATATCATAAACTATATCTTCAGGTAGAGTTATTTTTATGTGGTTAGAATATTGGGTTATTTTTATTTCCGTATTTTTATATTGAGCTTCTATTAAACCATATATCTTATAAGTACCATCTAAATCATACTGCTCCATTCTATAATAATATATTCCTGAGTATGGGTTAGTATCTTCTACTTTATAATATAAAGGATAATAGCTATTACCAGCTGCTGGGATTTTTGCTATTGTTGAGAAATCAAACCCATATTTTGATCTTTGAATATTATAATAATCGGAATTAAATTCAGTAGCAGTTGCCCACTTTACATCTACATGGTTGTTATAAGTTTCTGTTGTAAAGTATAATAATTCTATTGGTAAAGGCTCTTCACAAATACCACCATCACTAACACATATATTATCCAAGGCCATATCACTAGTCCAACTTGGTCCTATTTTAGCATTGAATCTAATAAAACAGGTAAGTCCTGTTAATGTTGAAAGATCTACCACTTCTTCATGCCAAATGTCTCCCTGGCCTCCTGTTACTATCCACCCAAGATCCATCCAAGTTACATTATCTAAACTAAATTGTAGTTTAAGGGATCCCATACTTATCCCGTACATATGATATGCAAAACTTAAAGTTGGACTTGCAACCCCAACAAAATCAGCATAAAAATCAATATAAGTAAAATCATCCCAATGTCCTGTAGCTTCTGTGTATAGGTAATATTCACCTTGAAATGCAGATGAAGGACCAGTTAAGCCAGAAGGTGTAGTTCCACTATTAATCGTCCAATCTGTATCATCGGTCATTGTTTGTTTCCAATTACCAATTGATTGTGTTTCAAAATCAGTTACATTTGGAAATTCATTAACCTGGGCCTGTATCTCAGGTGTTTGTACTATTATATAAACAAATAATACACTAAGATATCCCCAAAATCGGTGGAAACTCATCTTCGTCTGCAGTCGGGTCTTCATTTATTTTATTTTTAAGTATTTGTAACTGTGCACGTAAGTTTGAAATTCGTATCTCATAGTACTTCATTTGTGCTTCGCGTTCTATGCATAATCTAGAAATTTCTAAACTCACGCGCGCAATATCATTAATCATGTAATCCATTTTTATATTTAATTTAGTATAACTTCTCCAATACTGGTTGATAGTGTTATAGGATCAACCCATGTTTCAAAATAAAACCACTCTAAGTCGTAATATTCTTCGTAAGTTATTAACCCTAAATCTAATTCTTGTTTCATTTTAATTAATTCACGCTCTGTTTTTAATCTAAATTCAGTATTATTTGGAGCGTTATTAAGTCGATCAATCGCTTGTTGGTAGATCTTGTTTATCTTGTTTTTGTCCATCTTGTACTATTTTTATTATTTTAGGTGTTATTTCCCTGTATTCATTACCTGAATATTTATCTCTCCAATTATAAGAGGCGCAACTACTGTATATTAAGCCAATTATAATAATTAATATTCTCACCTATAACCGGCTATCAATGTTATGTATACAGACCGAATCACATTCTTTTATTAATTCTTTTATTGGTTGTTGTTTATCTGCAGATGAAAAATAAATAACGCACAATACAATACCTAAACACATAATAACAATTGTTGTTTTTAAAACAATTTCATTCAACAGTTCACTGTTATTCATCAGTTAAATCTTTTTTTCTTTTTTCTGCACCGGCTATAAATCCTTTAATAAAATTATAACTAAATCCTATAATGATTGGAGTAAATACAAGCCACCAATTCATATCGGGAATAACTGTATATTTTAAAAATAACAGTATCAATGCAAGCCCTGAATCCCTTTTAAAGTGTGCCATTTGTAAATAGTTTATTTATAAAATTTAATTCTTGTACTCTTTCATATTCCTCATAGTCATCAATTAATTGCTGATCAACCATCCCTACTTCATGTAATTCTCTCATATCCTTACATCGACAGTGTGAGTTTAACATTTCATGAAATGCTAGTGTTAGTATATTAGTATTATGTAGATTCATATTATTTTTTAATTCCTCCATTACAGCACTTAGCTTTTCTTTTTGATTGAATATATAATTTTAATTCAAGATATATTAACAATAAAATAACTGTAATCCATCTACCGTAATCTAATTTTATAAAAGAAGAGTTTATATCAATAATGATAAATAGAATACCTACTAATGGTACTAATAGAAATAGTTTGTCATATATAAAACTAATTACAGTAATTATTGAATTACTTAAGCTTTTTGTTCCGTTTTTTATTGCGGAAATAATACCAGACTTCTTCGTGGACATAATAAACTCCTAATTTTAATGTTATTTCAATTACTCCTAATGACAATCCAATAGCCATGTTACCTGTCAATAACCAACCAGCTGTTACTGTTATTAAGAGTGATAATGTTTTATAAGTTATTGTTTTTAAAAAATATCTTAATCTTCTTTTATACCATTTTCGTTTTACCATACAGCTCATTTCCAATCAAATCTAAAACGTATTTAGCATCTGTTTCTCTATTGACAAAATCTAGTTCATCAACATTTATTGTTAATAACGGGCTCCATTTATATTCATGGAAAAAGTTATTATAGTTTTGATTTAAATCATACCAATAATCAGTATCATTTTTTACTTCATAATCGCGACCACGTTTCTTGATCCGTCTAATTGCTTCTTTAGGACTTACTTTTAAATAAACCATTAGCTCCGGAGGTCGAATATGCACCATCATATTAGATAGTAATTCCCTATATATCTGATATTCATACGGATCCATTTCACTTCTATCTCTTAACATTTTAGCAAAAATAGCATCTTCTAAAATGCTTCTGTCCAACACAGATCTTTCTATTTCGTTTGCCTGTTTACACATTTCAAAACGTTTATTTAAAAAAAATATCTGTAACGGAAAGGAATATCGTTCCTTATTATAGTAAAATTTATCTAGTAGTGGATTGTCAAATACAGGCTCTCTAAAAATACTGTAACCTTCATTTTCTAATATGTTGCATAGTGAGCTCTTACCAACACCTACAACACCCGCAATATTCAATTTCATTTATTATTTGTTTTATGTAGTTTATTCTATTATAAATATTTAACTATACCCATTTCTTTTTCTGTTGTTGTAAAGTTCTGTATATTGAGCATGAGTTAAGTATTCTGTTTCCCCAAATGGACTTTGAATATATACTCCTTCGCTGTTAGTATTGACAATAGGAAAATCCTTTAATTGACTATTTTCATTATAAGCGTTTACCTGCTCATCTTGATTTTCTGTTGGTACAAGCTGACTCAATTGAGTAATTTCTGACGATAACTCATCAAGGCTAACTTGAATACTATAGGTTTTAGTCAAGGCAGTATTACCTGTTATATCTAACTGTGAGACCTTACCTCTGATGTGTTCAAATTTGCATTGTAATGCACCTATTAAGTTGCGCGCATCGTTAAGGTCTCTACCAAGTTTGTAATATAAGTCGTTAAAGACTCCTTCTCCTTCGAGTTCTTGATATTTTCTATATCCATTTTCCATATGTAATTAATTTTTATTTGTTTATTTTTTTCTATTTTTCCTGTAAGTCTTGTATAATAGACATCATCTCTTTTATATGTTACTGCAAGCTCATTATCGCTAACTAACATGACACTATCTAGTAGAAACGTCTTTTGCATATCTTAATATAGTAAACTTTTTGCACTTTTCCAAATTTATTTTATAATAATTCTTAACGAATCTTTTAACATACCAGAACTAGCATAAATATTTAATGTGTCTCCAATATGTGATTTATCAAAATATACTATTTGTTTACCAGTACTGTTATCTTTTGTGTAAGTACTATAATTGATAACAGCTGTTTTAATTGTATCATTAAATAAAATAGTAATGAACGAATCTGTAGAGGTCCAGAATACACGTGACATTTCTGTTGCATTATATTTAATTATATAGTATGAATTAGCTTTATTTAAATCATAAACAATTTCAATTTCCTCATCAATTATATCTAAGTAATCAGTAGAATTTAATTCCGTTTTAGTACAACTAAGCATACCTAATAGTAATAATGTACTAACAATCCCTAACGCCTTCATATATATGTTTTACTGTTGGGAATCTTAATGATATACCCCCCTTTTGATTAGTTGTTTCCTCGAAGTACTGTACTGTAATTAACTTTCCTATAATCTGTTCAGGAAACTCAAAATATGTCAATCGTTGTTGTTGACTAAATCCTGATCCTACAGCTACTTGATGTCCTTTATGTTCAATGTATACTTGGGATAGCATAGGTAGCACTACTTCTTTTCCCTCCCTAATAACTCTATGTTCATCAAAATCACATCCCACTACCTCATACTCACTATCACAGAATGATTTTACTTTAAGGAGATTTTTAGTTCGTTTACCCTGATAACTGACATCCTTTCTCAACATAAGGCCTTCATACCCCTCTTTCTGAGCATCAGCATTTAATTCTGCAAAATGACTATCATTTTTAACAATTACCTGTGGTAAAACACTCAAGCTTGTACCTGTAAAGAAATACTTCATTTCTTGTAATGCTTCGAGTCTATCACTTAATGGAAAGGATGATTCCTTTTTATTGAAGTCGTCTAGTGGGATAAAATCAAATATTTTATATTTTGGATTTGGTATAGTGTGATCTTTTCTTCTAATCTGTTTCATCACTCCCTGAAAATCCTCATTACCATTTTTATCAATTAAGCAAAGTTCACCATCAAATGCAAATCCCCTTTGACCAAAGTCTTCAAAATCCTTTAGCACCTTACCTAGCGTTTCAAATTGTTTCCCTTGGCGTGAATATGCATTAGCTTTTCCGTTTTCATCAACAATAACGACGCATCTAACACCGTCAAGCTTTCTACTTGCATACCAAGTCTCGTTCTTAAAGTCAACTAACTTTGATTCGTAGTTAGACGCCAACGCAACATTGAACGCCGGAATTAACCCTGGTATCACCTTGTTAATAACAGATTCACTTGCTCTTATCTGTAAATTCTTATCTACGATAGAGTATAGTAAATCTTCAAATTCCGGATATGCATTTATATATGAAACAATCATTGTAATCGCATCATGACCGGTAAATAATCTTTCGTTTAAGTCATCTAATATACTAAAGAAAGAATCATTTGGATTATCACCAGTTATAGAAGTAAGCTGATCGTCAGCTAAATGACTCATTTTTTTGCAAGTCTTACTGGTAACGTAAAATTGTTTATATGGATTATAAACATAATGTAACGCCTTTGTAATGAACGCGTCATTTTCGTAGTTCTTAATAATATCTTTCTTCTTAAGAAGAGATGATGTATTTTTCATCTCGTTTACAAAATTTTGTAACCTTTTTAAATTTTCTGTTTCTTTATATTGCATAATTGTTAATTGTTATCTTTCTTCTTATATAATAAAGATACGAAAATTAATTGAGATTTCCAACTTTTTCCTTAAGGAAAATCAGTCGATTAGGATATATTTTTCTGTTAATCTGTGGTGGGACCCGCTAACAATTAATTTCTTAGTCATTAACTTTATTCCTTTGTGAATAAAATTCACAATATATATACCTTCAGCAAACTCTGATACATTTAGATTTAATTCATTAATTAAACTAACATCGTAACTCATTATTTGTTGACCATTTGTACCATATATTATAACGTGCAAGTCATCAATATTGTGAGTATTGTATATTTTAAGACATGAATTTGTTATAGTAGGGTAAATTTTGATATCATGAGTTTCTAGTGTTCGTTTAACAATATTAGAAGGATAGTCAGGTGTTACTAAATCCATTCTATATTCTTGTATAGATTTTCTAGCATTATAAACTTGACCTTTAGTAAACATAACGGCACAACTATCACCACAATATTCCATATAATGCTTAACAACATCTCTGGTTATGTTTCCATTACAAACACTATATGTTGTATCGGGACAGTCCCAATGAGCTCCATTTTGGGTTGGTATGTCATCTACTAAATTATCTTGACACCCAAATCCATTCCCCCAAGGATGTCTTAATGATAATGAATGACCGATTTCATGTGCACAAATCCTTCCCTTATTATAGTTAGTCCATACTTTAGGGTGATCAGTAACAACATCATAATCAACAACTATACCATCAAATCTAAGTGGTCCTCCTGGAAATTGGGAGTAACCTAGTAACCCACCACTTAGGTTGCAAATCCATATGTTAAAATAATTTTTGGGGTCCCAAGCATCTATACCACCTAACGAATCTAATTTTACAGCATTATTATAGTAAGTGAATCCTCCTATGGTTGTTGCTGTCCTTGTTATTGCTTCTAACTCAAAATTAATTCTCATATTACCAGGTAATAATTTTAAAGTATCTGTTAAATTAGATGTATCTGTATTTTGTAAATTAAAATCCCTATTTAAAGAATTTAAAAGAAATTGAATATCACTGTCAGTTAGATTTTGATCAGGATCAATAGAATCGTTGTGTACTATATGAAAAACTAAAGGTATTGTATACTGTGTCGTCAGATCGACTGAATCTGGATCTACTTGATGTATTGATTGCACGTACGTGAATTGTTGATTATAGTCATCAGTACCGCATACAGTTTGTTGACCAACTACTGTTGTTGCTAAAATTATTAACCACCAAAATAATATATTCATTTATTTCTCCCCGAAATGTTTTTTTTGTAACGTATGCAATAAAGCGCATTTTTCGTACTCTTCATTACCTTCAAAATAATTAAGCATATAATCTAATAACAGTGAATAGTCGATATCATTATGCTCCTTTTTAACCCCATCCTCTTTTAGTATATCATATGCATCATTCATCCATAATTCAATAATTTCATCTGGGATTAAACAATCCTTATATTCAGGTGATTGTTGTTGTTCATTTGAATTACTGTAACCGTGTTCATTAAAAAAGTCCATAACTAATTATTTTGTTGTTAATAAATATCAAATAGTAGGTCCAAAAAATATATAACCTAAAAAATAAGCTGCATAGGATGCAACAAATATCATACCCAATGTAATTATACTTTCAATTAAATCCCTAGGATTTTCTTTTGTGTATTCAATCATAAATTTTATCATAATATTTTATTTTTATCTATATAATGTTACGTAATTACCAAATTCTCTATCAAATACTTCAATTAGATGTTCATAATCATCACTTGTCATATCTTCTCTAATAGCCTTACCATCTTTTTTAAGTTGTTTAGCTAAATTTGAAGCATAACCTAGCAATACATGAGCATTACCATCTGGTCCTGTTAGGTCAATTTCTAAACCTCTATGTTTTATTTCTTCTTTATCTCTAATCATTTTTTATTAATTTTATCAATTATGTACTTAATAAGTACTTCTTTATTTTGCTTATCAAATCCTAATATACAATCTATAATACCGGTTTCATATGAATGCTGTGTAACCCTATCACTGTATGTAATTCTGTCGTCATCATTAGCATCAGTTTGGTCGTAGCCTAGTAAATACGCTTTATATATCTCTGTATCCTTTATCATTTAAAAATCACCATCAGCTACTTGAAAGCAAGTTAATCCATTCTTTCTCCACATATCGACGACCTTTTGTCTGTCATCAAATACCCCGACTATATTATTTTTTCCAACTTTGCCTGCAAAATCATTTAACCAATTTTCTTTAAGAATTTCGTCTCCTATTGAAGAATCAGATCCTTTACTTGGTCTCATTCTTATTGAATGCCATGGAACGTTATTTCTAACTAACCAATGTTTTGTAGTCAATGCATTTTTATCAGTTCTTCCTGAGAATATTGCGATCATATGTCCACTTTCTGCAAGAACTTGAGCCATTTTGATAACAGCAAGATTTGGCTTATCTTTTTTAACCACAGCTGGATCTTGGAAAGTTTTCCAATCCATTGATTTTCCAGGAGCTGCGTTTGCTTTTGCCAAATTCCTTCTATCATCGATGTTAGCTAAGGTACCATCTAAGTCGAATATTATCCATTTATCTGTATTGTTATCGTTTATCATTTTTCTTTTTTTAGTAATCAAATGCATGTTTATTTTCATATCCGTGTTTTTCTTGATAGAGCTTAATACTACCTTTTACAACCCTTGGGTCATTAACATGAAAATTTAAATTATCACCATTTAAGAAATTATGATAATCTTCTTCTGTTTTAATCGGAACATCAAGTGTTTGACCATCATCAAACGTTCTTTCTACTCTAATGCAATTATAATCGAAATCAGTATAACATTCCATTTCAGCATTCCACAATTCACTTTCTGTTTTAAATGTAAATTGAAATTTTGGGTAATTGTTAATTTTTTTTAAGTTGTTCATATTGTTGTTTTTAATTGTTATCTTTCTTCTTATATAATAAAGATACGAACTTTTACTCAGGATTCCAACTATTTTAGTTTAAAAATGCTAATTTTCTTGTAATATAATCAAGTTCTTCTGATACTCGATTATATTTTACGAATACATTTTCAATATCTTCAACATCCATAAATTTTAACATATTACTCAATGTAGTACGTTCCATTATTAATTTACGTCTTTGAGTAATTAAATCTTCAATATAATTTTTTTCTAGCATTAACATAATATCTATCTTTTTATTGTAATATAAAGATACGAAGAAGTTACCAGAAAAGCAACTATTTTAACATATTTTTTCGCAGAAATTATGGATTATTTGCTTACCCAGGCCTGTGCCATATTCTGGATGAAATTGAACACCATATATATTTTTTCGTTCGAACGACGCTATTGGTGTTTGTTTTGTAGATGATGTTATTTTATATTTAGGAGGTATATTGTCTACTATATAATCGTGCTGCATCCATACTTTACCAGCGCAAGGACCTTTATCCATATCAACACCATCAAATAATTTACTCTTTTTCAGTATTTCCAGTTTTTTAGGACCTCGCTCCGTTTTTTTGTTTTTAACTACCCACCCCTTATTTAAGTAATTTATAATTTGCATACCGTAACACACACCTAGTACTGGTATGTCCCTTTGATTTAATAAATAATCATCTATTACTGGGAATGTAGTGTGTGGTATAACATGATGTGGGCTTCCAGATATTACAACTCCGTCAATATAATCATAATTTCTTTCAAAATCAGCTCTAATATAGGGATCGTACCATGCTAGTACTCTAATGTAATGTCCTTCATCGATAAACGCCTTACATAGTTCCTTAATAAAGCGAGATTCCATATCTATAATATAAAATGTCTTATCTTTAACAGGTTCAACGCTCACAATTATAATCCGAATCTTACTTTTTGTGAATTGTAATTTTGTTTAATTTCTGATAATGAAAGTTCTTTATTATATACCTTTACACTAGCTATATATCCATCCCATTCATTATTTGTTCCATCCCCTTCACTTCCTATTGCTCCATTATCTGCATCAGGACCATATCCTCCCGCGGCCAATAAAGACTTTTCTTCAGAATTAACATACATTTTATAATCAGATAGAGTAGTTGATGAATTGCCATTAAATGTAACTATAACATGATACCAAGTGTCAGTGGTGATTGAAATATCACCGGTTTTTCCTAATGCAAATGAAGATTGACTTCCAAAACTAATATCTCCATATGAAGGATTACTAGAAAATATTAATCTCCAATTTTGAGCATTATTAGTTTTTGAAGTGAAAACTACAGGATAAGTAACAGTAAAATTATCTAAATTTACCCAAGCTTCTACAGTAAAGGCAGCTGCATCAGTTATAAGTTGAGTTGTTCCTATACCTATGGTAGAATCTGTTCCACCAAATTTCCAACATCCTCCTCCTGCAGAATCATAAACAGTATCATTAATAGGAGATAAAGTTATATCTGAAATTAAATCTATTCCAGTTGCACTACCTGAAGTATAACATCTAGGATTGCCGGCATCAGCTGCAAATACTAATCCATCTGTTACTATTGGTGATGGTCCTCTTGATATTCCCATGATTGAAATCTATTTTTAGTTGCTAACATTATAATCCAAATCTGCCTTTTAATCTGTTGTAGTTGGTGAGGACTTCTGATGCTGTTAATTCTCTATTGTATATCATACAAGGTCCTATTTTTCCATTAAAATCTTGAGTATCACTATCAGCATTACCTATTCTTAAAAGATCATTTGATGTAATTGAGGTTGGAGCATTTTGTCCTGAAGAATCATTATCTAAAGCTCCATTTATATATAAGTTTACTCCTGCTAAAGAATCTGATCCATCATAAGTAGCTACAGCAAAATACCAGGTGGCAGTGCTTATTGCTGATGAATCTTTATAATACCAATATGATGCATTTTTAGTTAATATAATTCTAACCTTATTTGCTGTTGTAATTCGCAATTGGATTCCTCTATATCTTTCAGATCCTCCACTTATAGCATTATCTTCAGAATTTGTTAAAATACTTTGATTAGTTCCTGTCTCATCAGTATTAAACCAACCACAATATGAAAAAGGTTTATCTAATGTAAGATAACTATTTAAATCTTTCCCAAAATATAATGTGTCATCTGTACCATCATAATCAAAATATCCTTCAGTTGCAAGGGCTCCTGCTGTCTCATCAGTATCAAAATTATCAGTAGATCCACTGTGAGTAGTCATTGCTATATTAGTCAGTTTACTAAAACCCCCATCCCAACAGTCTCTGTTTTTTGGGTCAAAGCAAAATATTAATCCATCTTCTATACCTGGATATTGTGGTCCGTCTTGTGTTGCCATTATAGTCCGAATCTTCCTTTTAATGCGTTATAACTAGCTAATACTTCGTCAGACGATAGTGCTCGATTCCATACCATTGTTGGGCCTTGATCTCCTGTAAATGCATATCCAGAAGTAGGTAAGTATCCTAGATAAACATTCCCATCATAATACCCTGCAGTATCTTGTTTAGTTATATTAACATTTGCTCTTCCAGTCTGGCCTGCATTTAAATAGCACGTGTATACTCCAGTTGATTGTACGTATGATATTGTAACATTGTACCAATAATCTGATCCTATAAAATCCTCATCTCCAGGTACTGGAGGGATACCATTTACCCATACAGTTTCAGCAGTTGTACTTGCTGCATGACCTAGACTTATTATATTCCATCGATCATCACCATTATTATTAGCTATCATTATATAGTTAAGGGGTTTCCATGATGGTTGAGCTACACTAAATCCTCCTACAGTAAATATGTAATCAAAAGTTATATCCTTCCAATTTGGAGATTTAAACCATGTACTAAATGCTCTATCACCATTATAGAGTGTTGGAAGACTCCCTGTAATTCTAGTATCTGTACTATCCATTGTAACATACCCATCAGGAGCATTAGCCACCTCATCTGAACCCATTCCTGTTTCCCATAAGGTCTGAGAGTTAGGAGAAAAACTAGTAAAACTGTTCCCACCGGCCCAACATTTTTGATTCTTCGGGTCAAAGCAAAATACTAATCCATCTTCTGGTCCTGGGTATTGTGGTCCGTCTTGTGTTGCCATTATATCTATTCCTTTATATATAAATATAAAAATTAATTCTTTCCAGCAATAGATATAATGGATATATCTATGATTTATATGTACGTTAAAACAATACCTTTATTAAACAACGAACCATTAGTATAAGGTAGTTGATACTCGTTTAGAACGTCTGTCACGATAGTTTTCATTGTGTCGGAGTGACCAGTAACTATCTCTAATTCAACGTCAGCATCCCAATGATCTTCTACTGTTCCTATAACTAGATCTTTTACATCCTTATGCTTAACACCGTGGAGGTCTAATTTAACTTTACGTGATGTCATGTATTTTTTCAACTTTTACTTTATGTACGCTGTATAATAATTTCATTGTTCCGGACTGACCTTTCTTCTTACCTGCAATAGCCATACCTAGAGGAGATGAACGTACGAAATCACCAGCTGGTTTTTTGTATTTTTTATCTTTTTTAAATTCTTGATACTGTTTTTTAGAGATACATCTCCCTGTGTGAGTCACATTACTGTCAGTAAATGTGTATGTTACTGTACTACCTACCTTTACTGTCATTTAGAATGATTTTTAAGTTTCTTTTTAAGTTTACGTAACACCTTAATTCTTTTAAATATAATTTTTGTAAGTTCTTGAAAATCTGCATTAGGATCTTTTAAAACCTGTAATTCTAATTCGTTTAATCTAATTTCAATTTCTTCAAGAGTCATAATTTAGGATCATACCTTTCAAGTAATCAACTTCTGAGTCGAACTCACTTCTTTGTGGAGATGCGGGGACTCAAACCCCGGGCCTCTGCCGTGCCTTACTAACTACAGTTTTCACTGCCATCTTACGATGTTTGTAGTCTGGACTATCCCTCAACCATATTACTTTCGTAACGTAGGCAACCCCCGTCTAGTCTCTACACCTTTCCTTTCGGACTTGGCTCGGGATTACCATTTTAAAGGCTTCCCCGAATTTGAGGGTTTATGCAAAATACTCTTTCAAATATTTAGCTCGCATAATTCAAGGGCAGCGCTCTAGTCAACTGAGCTACATCCCCATAATAATTAAAGAACATTAACGACTTTATGATAACGCCTTTTCACGGCACCACCTGTCTTTTTTTCCTGTATATAAATATCTACTATACTGCTGTTTTGTAACAGTACTTAAAGATTTTAATATTATTTTTTCTTGTATTCCCTTAGATCTTAAAAATTTAAATTTTTGTGGCCAATCTTCAGAGGGATGACTCATTACATTTAAACACCTATTATAGTCAGATAAATTACCCTCTATCATCTAATTTTCTTTTAACTTCTTTAAATTTCTTGTACTTCTTTACTTCAGGACCGTCTCCCGTATGAGCTAATCTGAAGTTGTTAGGAGATTTTCTTAACAATTCTTTATGTTTAGATTTAATATACCTAAATAATTTACCAGATTCTTTATCTAAAATAATATCTCCTGTTTTAAATAAATCATCTAAATTATAGTACGGTCCTTTCATAAATAATAAATATGTCAAGTAATGTTAATAACAATGGGAGGGACTTTCACCCTCCGATTCCCGTATTTTCCGGTGATCAAACCAGTCTTATTATTAGGGACGCTCCAATCGCTAATTGGAGTACGTATATCCTCCGCCACATCGTTTTAGTTTACCATTCAGGATTAAAATTATGTTCATCACCACATCCACCTTTTTCATAATCGGGATAATAATCGTTATGAAGTTCATAATCTTTTACCCCATTCCTCCAATGATTCTCATCACTTATATTATGATGTCGCATTATCATAAGCTTCCAAACACTATTCATTGTGATATTTTCTTCACCACTCATTTCTAATAGATCAACCGTTTCATCAATATCTTTTCCATAGTATTTAAAGTATGTTATATCGGGATCACCATAGTCATAAGCCCATTCAACCCTCACTATTTGACCATTGTATTTTTCATTTTCAAAACCCGGTCTAGTTTTCCATTCTTCTACTGTATAAGGCATAATCGTTATTTTTTAATAAGCTAATTCGGCTGGTTCTGTAACTGTATCGTAAACATCAACAATATTACTTTGTGTAACTCCTGTTAATTCGTAATCATGTTGAAATCCTGTAAACTTACCTGTAATTGTAGCTTCTACATCAGTGACGCTTTCCCCTGCTACTAGATAGGTTTCTCTTTGCCACTTTAATTTCCCTTGTGGGGTTTCTACTCTAAATTTTACTTTTGCTGTGTAATACATACTTATTTAATTTTTGTTAATAATAATTTTTCTTTATAATTTGCAAAGGCCTGTTCCACTGTATCTCCTTCTCCAGTACGACTAGGTATTTGACTGTTCCAATATTCCTTGTAGTCAACTCGATTAAAACACGTAAAAACTCCTTTGTGTGGGTTGTAGTGAAATAATACACTATATACTTCTTCCGATAATTCCATATATTTACTTTTAAGTTAAAATGGCGCGTTAAAAACTACTGAGTGCACATGACCGGGATCAACATTGTATTCTTCCAGAACTTGAATGATTTCATTTCTTGTTTTTCTAGAAAACGGTCCTTGATCTCCCTCATCTATAAATCCATCTTCTTCGTTCTGATCGTAATTCCATACCTCGTACCAATATCCTAGTGCATGATCGTGTCCGTATATTAATACCTTATTCCCGTTTCTTTTATGATACCTGCTCACTTTCTGTAATTTTTTGTTCAGTTCTAAAAAATAGGTAAATGAATACTAACGAAAGAGATGAGCATATATGCCATAGAGCATGAAAATTTAATAATTCACTATACCCACATAAAACTCTTTCTATATCCAATTGCCATAATGTTTTACCTAATATAATAAAAATAAGTGAGAAAAAAAAATATTTCCACTGAAATTTTAATTTAAATTTAAAATTAGTGAATAACATAATAGATACTGTGTATATCGTTAGTATATAACCTACGAGTCGATGAGGAGCTCCAAAAATAAATAATAATAAGTTAGTTAGTATAAAAAAGAGAACTACTAGGTGATACGTTCTTAATATAAATAAAGCAGATTTTCTTACATTAATGTGACTCCATAACCTAAATGTCATATATACAGTTGGTAGTAAAAAACAGGCCATGACTCCAGAACCATCAATTGATTGTGATAATAATGTTAATGATGCATGATAAAATGTACTCCCTAATCCAACATATATTGACGAGCTTCCAAGTAGTATACTAAACATTGGAAATCTAACTAAAAAATTATCAGGTTTTGGGTTTTGTAAATCAAATAACCCGAGTTGTAAGATTACAAATCCAATAAAAATATACGATAAATTAGTAAATACGTTATAAGGTTGTTTTAATGCGCCACCGTGATCTAGCTCGCAAAATTGATTTGTTATTGGGGTTAATACGTTTTCCCATCTTACCTGTTCTCCAATCTGTAGTATTAGCCATAAAAAAAATCCTATAAAAAATGTACTTATAAGTGGCCAGAAAATTACTCGTATGTGTTGATTCATTTTTTTCCTACATCCTTAATATTTAGTTTTTGCTGTGTAGTATCAATAGTAGGTTCATATATGATATACTGAAAATTAAATATAGTTATTAATTGTTGTTTAATTTTTTTTCTGTTATTGTACACTACTATCCAATATGTACCAGCTGGGATACCAGCTAAGTTTAAAGTCATATTTTCTGTTAAGTCACCCTGATATTTAACGACAGAATTTCCTGCTTTGTCGTATAGAACTATATCTGAGCTACCGTGTAACATACAGTGTTTTGTAATCATTAACATTGTACCGCCTAGCTGTTGATGTATATCAATGTCAATAGGTATATCATTAAGATTTAAAGGATATGGGCTTTCAATATCACACTGTTTTTTAACTGTTGATTTTAATATACTTCTTCTGTACAACCATATTGAAGCTGCAGCACGTAATTTTTGGTACCCGCTAAACATAACCATACAATCGTCACTGCTGTAATCCATATAATTAAGTACTTTGTTAATATTATACGGCACCCCGTTAATAACTTGGATAGAGGTATCTAACCAACTATGTTCTAAATTTAACCAATGTCCTATTTCATGTACAGCTACTCTCCCTAGATTAAATTTAGGATGTAAGTGTTTTTCACCGTAACCAAAACAGGCATAATCAACCACTACACCGTCAGTACTAACTGGTCCACCTGGAAATTGAGCGTATCCTAATAGTCCGTAAAAATCATTTAGATTGGTAACCCAAAAATTAAAATATCTTGTAGGATCCCATGCATCCTTACCCCCTAGTTTAGTACTTTTTACCTTATCATTTACCCAAAACATCTGTATATCTGTTTCTGTACGTGTTATCCCAGAATGCGGGGTACCTGTTGGATCTTCCTTAGCTAAGCAAAATTTAATTTTCATATTACCGATAATATGTTTTAGATAGTCTGGTACTTTTGTTAAATCTACATTAATATTATTAAAATCTCTATTAAGTGCCTCGATTTGAGAGTATATGAGCTCATCACTAACATTTTGTAAGGGATTACCTGTATTATACACGACGTGAAACACAATTGGTATTACTATTTGATATTCATTCGAAGTTGAGTAATTACGTTTAAGATATTCACTTAATTCATGTATTAATATTTCTATTGAATCTTTAGGTAATGGAGCTCCAACAGATTTTGATCCACATACATTCGGTTTAATATCTGAATTAACCTGTCCAATGCATAGTGAGGTCATAATTAATAACCACACACTTATAAGTATTTTATTCATCATATATATAAATATTTTAAAATCGTATTAATGCTGTTGTTTTTATGTTAAACGTACCATTAGTTGGTTCAAATATTGTTGAAAGGTCTATTCCTAGATATTTTGTCTTAAACGGGTACACAGATACAGATAATGGTACAATGTTATAGTAATGATAATATGGGTCACTCCCACTAATTACAGGAGTTAGGCTCCATACTATAAATTGTGCCCCTGTTCTAATAGCTCCTCTATCTGCTAGTAGCCATACATATCCTAATTGTATCTCAACCACATTAAGGATAATATCACCAAAGTATGGTTTTATCTGTATCTCTACATGAGAGTGTATTTTTGATTTATGTGCTGTCTGTATACCTAACGATTTATCTAATGCATTAAATCTAATTACCTGACTGGTCAAAGTCGGTATTTGTGATAATATTAATAGCAGTAATATATACTTAATTAATTTCATATCCTGCTTTTTTAAGATCCTCCTCTGTAGGATATCCTAGTACACGTCTACAATCATTGCATATGATTCTTATACCCTCTCTTCTTCCTATACCATCTATACATAATGTAATACCTGTATCTTGATGCTGACATTGTAGTTGTAATTCGCTTATCCGCTGCTTGATATCTGATAATTTACTTTGTAACTTAATTATCTCTCCTTTTATATCTACTTCTACTTCCTCGCTCATACAGATACATTCATTTTAATTGCTGGATGTGCACTATATTTAATTAATTTTATGTCCTCCATACTGTAATCAAATATTGAATTGACTTCTGGATTTAAATATATTTTAGGGAGAGGTCTTGGTTCTCGCTTTATTTGCTCTTGTATTAAATCAATATGATCGTTATATATATGTACATCACCAAAACTCATAATTAATTCTTTTGGTATCATATTAAGTTGATTAGCAAACATATGAAGTAATAATGCATATGATCCAATATTGAATGGGATACCTAATGCTGTATCTGCAGATCTTTGATATAAATGCATTGATATTTCCCTACTAGGAGCTTTAAGTGAATCTAACTGTTTATGACTTAAATTTTCTGCATAATATTTTGATTTACCAATCGATGTACACCAGTGATCACATCTATCATTTATATTTACCTTATTTGTGTAAAATTGAAAAGATACATGACATGGTTGTAAGGCCATTTTGTCTAACTCTCCTACATTCCAAGCACTAACCATTATCCTTCTACTGTCCGGATCTGTTTTTAGTAAATCAATAGCGTTCTGTATTTGATTGATGTCCTTTGTGTAGGGATTTACATTGTATAGATTCTTTTCCCATGATATCCACTGCTTGCCATACACGGGTCCCAGTGTTCCATCGGCTCTTTCCCATTCATCCCAAATGGTTACCCCGTATTTATCTCTTAGATGTTTTGCTGACGTACTACCCTCTAAGAACCATAACAACTCACCCTTAATACCCTTAAAGAAAACTTTTTTTGTTGTAATTAACGGAAACCCGTCTGCTAAATTAAATCTCATTTGATGACCGAAAATCGATCGTGTACCAGTACCAGTTCGATCATCCTTACCTGTACCTGTATTTAGGATTTTTTGAACCAACACTTTGTATTGTTGATCAACATTATTTAAACTCATTATAACTTATTTATAAATAAATATACGAAAAATGTCTCAGAATAACAATTATTTTGATTGATAAGTACAACACGATAGGATTGGTGTATTATTTAACCTTCCTGGTAAACAGGTCATGCCACGGTTATCCCAATAATCATCAACTAAATATTCCCAATTTATAAAGTAAGGTTGTACATTATTTACCTTAAAACTTGGATTCATTATACCTATTTTATTACAGGTATGCAATTTTTTTAGCACACAATGTCCGAGCTCGTGGTATATTATCATTAAATAATGAAATTTTGAGAAATTAGCAGCAGGACCTTCTGGTTTTACAATTGCAATTTTACTGTCAGTATAGTAACACATTCCTAAAACATGCGGATAAGGGAACGTTTTTAATGTTATAGAATCCAATTCATAAATACCTGAAATGTCAACACCTCTATCAAGTGCATCATCCATCCAATATGTAATGTACGGTACTAGTAATGGATCTATATATGGTAGCGGTTTTAATAACTTGCTGACAAATATAATAGTAAAATATATTATGTAAATATATGTTGTTATTTTTATTATTTTACTATAGTCCATATTATATTGTACCAAAGGTAAATGGTTCTACTTTATCAATTATTTTATACTTTTTAGCTTCTTCAGCGCTTAACCAAACATCTTGAGGTGGTAGAAGAATTTTTTTAATTCTAGTCTCTGATAGACCAGTACATTTTTTATAGTGATTAATTAATCGTTCTGTACTTAACTCAAATTCCTTAACCACGGCATATAGTTCATGCTCCTTACCTCTACTGCCCCAGCTATATTGATGAGATAGAATTGATGTGTTTGGAGTTATTGTTCTGTGTTTTTTAGCACCGTTCATACATAACAATAACCCACAACTGGCAATCATACCTAACCCGATAGTATGTACAGGTAGCCTTGATGCATTCATTATATCAATTAAGGCAAAGCATGCATGGACTGCTCCACCCGGAGAATTGATAATCAGTGTTAAGTGCTTATCCGGATATCTTGCATTTTCGTTAGCAAGATTAGCATTAATAATCCACTTTATCGCATCTGCACACGTTTTGCTATTTATACCTTCCATTAATAAATAAATGGAACTGTCTATCATTGAGTTCTTATCCGCCATCTTGTTCTTTTTTTATTTTTAATACTATATCTTTACCGAATTCTAGAATTAGTTTATTTATAAATTCATTCATCTCATCATTAGATTTAAATTCCACTTTACCCTGTGATATGAGATTTGCCACTACATCAGTTACTTTATCCATTAACCCTGGTATATTTTCTAATAGTGTATCAACTGAGTTTTTAACTATATTTCGATACTCATTACCCACTTTAGTTTTTTCTGTTTTTTCTATTAAATAATACGCACATCCCTTCTGCTCGTTCCAGCTAACTGATAACTGAATTTTTTCACCCAGCACAGTAATAGGAGCTTCGTTATATAGTACTTTATTTGTAATAAATACTGTACCTGGTGTGGTTAAATCTACCAGTTTTTTTACTGATTCATAATCCCATGTTAGTGTATTTGCAAATATAATTGTAGCTTGTTGGATTACATCAGTTTCAAAAATATCTTTATTAATAAATAAAGCTTCTTTCCCTGGAATATCACCTATTTCTTTTTTTAATTGAATTGCATCTTCATGTCTAGCCTCAAATAACTCTACACCGATAGATTTTTGTACAGGAGTGTGTAGTGCCATGTGCAAAACCATTTTACCTCTCCCACTTCCTATGTCAAGAAAAACATCATCTTTATTTATTTTTCTCGGGAGGTAATCTATAAATTGATTTACACCCTTCCATGTTATTTCTCCGTAAGTAAGGGCTATACTATCTGAACTGCGTTCATTCGCTTTAATTACATCTACGCTGTAAATTTTCGTGAGTTTAGATTTTAATGATTTATCCATTTTATACTTAGTCATGTAATTCCTCATTTAATTTATCTATCCTATTTAGTAAAGATTCCAAATCTTTCATATTAGAATTTTTTGGTAATAAACTCATATCTTCAAGTTGAAGTATTATCACTTTCATTAATCTCAATTTCTTCCGAGTTAATTCCTGGTTTAACATTTCCACCAATTCTTTTTGATTCATCGACACCCTCTTTAATTTGTTGATTTACTAATTCCTGTAATAAAACTTGTTGTGATTTTATTCTACGTTCTGATATTAATGCATTACACAGTACAAAAAGGGATGTCACACCTAAAAATGATGCGGGAACGTACAATTCTAAATAAAAGCATATTGCTGCAGCAATTAAATAAAGAATAGATAAAAACTGTCTTCCCTTAATAGGAAAAAACATTAACGAAGCATTAATGAAGTTTAAAAATGATTGTCCTAATATTACACCAATCATTACATATAGTATAATTAAATTTATATTTTCCATATTTAATCTATTTCATATATTTCAGATACGTAACCTGACTCATCCCTACTAACTAAATACACAGGGAATTCCCATAGCTTATATACGTAATGTACAACATTTTCAGCTGACTCTGTATCAAGTATTATTCCATTTCTAATATAGTGTGTTAAGATCATGGATCGATCATCATTAATTGCAACATCACTAATCTGTATATCAGGTATATACCTCTCTCTATTATATTGGTTTGATAAAGATTCTATTACTTTTTTATATCCCGTTTCATCGTGAATTCCTGATATTTCTAAATCCTTTTCTTCATCATTATCTCTAACAGCAAATAATTTCATATCCCTAATTACTTTAGGAGATAGATATTGTGCAACAAATGAGTCATCCCTAAAATTGGTGGCTGCATATAATATTTCTTTTCTCCAGTCTTTACCAATTAATTGGGGCATCCATTCTTTATCTTCTTCAGTTGGGGTTTCACATATCCTTTTTATATCCATGAATATATTAAATCCAATTGTGTATGGGTTTAAACCTGAATAATATTTACTTTTATACGATGGTTGATAAATTACATCTGAGTGATGTTTTATAAATTCTAACATAAAACCATCACTTAAATATCCATCATCATATAATTTATTTACAATATAGTAATGAGTAAAACATGCAAAACCTTCATTTATCATTTTTGTTTGGCTTTGGGGGTAAAAATATTGTGATACTTTTCTACAAATCCTTATTATTTCCCGTTTCCACGCCGGTAACGATGGAGCATTTTTTTCAATAAAATATAATATATTTTCCTCAGGTTGCTTAGGAAATTTACTACGAGTCCTACCGGACTTCCTTACCTTTTGTTTTAACGATTTAGTAGGTAGTGTTTTCCACAATGGATTATCATTTAACCGTTCAAATTCTACATCAGCTGCTAATCGCTTTTTTTCCTTTAAAGGATTCATTTTTTTAGGTTTTTTATACTTATCTACCCCGTAATCTTGAATTGCATGGCAAGCATCAATTACCTCTTCAACAGTTTCAGGTCCGTACAACTCTTCACATTTTAAAATATAATCTCTAGCAAATTTCATATAATCAACAATGACATCGGCTTGGGTCCATTGTTTGAACATATAATTATTTTTAAAAAAATGATTGTGACCCATTCCCGCATGAGCAATAACTAACAACATTAAGCATGTTGTATTATCTTCCATATTGTAGGAAATACATGGATCTGAATTAATTATCATTTCATAACTTAACCCCATTTGCCCTCTCTTATATGCGGATTGTTGCATTGAGAAATTCTTACCAAATGACCAATGTGGGTATGAGATTGGCAATCCAATCAAAGACATTGCATCTATTAATTGCTCTGAAGACACTACTTCGTACTGATTAAGGTATATATCTTGACCTAAATCTTCTTTAGCTATTCTTTCACATAATTTATCAGCATGGTATAATGTCTCAAAAGTCCACTCAGAAGCATCAAATAGTTCTCTATATTGTTCTTTTGTTAGTTCGTCCTTCACCTTGTAATTATTTTTTTTGGCTTAAATAATTGTTTAAATACTTTCCATATCTCACTCTCATCCACCACCTGTTGCATTGCAAAATTTTTAAAATCTAGATTTAATTGTTGATAAAATTGCCATAACTCACTATTTTCATTAACGAACCTAGCTACTTCAATATATGCAAAATACTGAATTTTAGGTAATAAGTCAGTTTGTAATATATTAACACAGTCTCTAGCATCTTGTATACCCCAAACGTCTCCATCTGAGCATTGAGCGATATATATGTTCCATTCGTCACTAAATCTATCCTCTATAATATTGTTTACCATATCTAATGCGGGTGCTACGACTGTTCCTCCTGTATCGCGTGAATTAAAAAATTCATCTTCTCCTACCTCTTTTGGTAAAATGTGATGTCTAATAAATATTAATTTTATATTTTCATATTTTTTATGAAGAAACATATAAAGCAATGTAAAAAATTTCTTTGACATAGCTTTTTCACGCTGTCCCATAGATGCTGATACATCCATTACACAAAACATTACAGCTTTAGTAGTTGGCTCTGTAACGTATTCAAAATTATTATATTGTAAATCTATATTATCGAGAAATGGTAACGTATTTTTTTGTATTTTTAACTTTTTTATTTCTTTGTTTATTTCTTTAATACGTTTTTGGTCTACAGTTTTTTTTAATTCTGCTTTTAATTTCTTTATTCGTTCTTCAAATACAGCTCCTATACTTAGTTTACGTGCAAGTGAATTTTTTACAGATCTAACTACATCCAATCTATTTGGTGTTGATTCTTTAGTAAACCCTGCTCGTTGATATTTAGTAGTATTTATATCTTCTAAATCCTGTTTAATTAAATCAGGCAATTCTAAATCTTCAAAAAAATATTTTAAAAATTCATCTCGATTAATTTCAACAATAAATTCATCCTCTCCTTCACCATCCTTACTACCTTTTTTACCACCTGTACCAGCACCGTTTTTCTTTGGTCGTGGTACACGGTCCCCACCGTAAAATCTATCGTTACCAGGAACAACATATTCCTTTTTACCAGTATCACCGTTGTATTTAAATTTTGGCTGCTTAATACCTTTAACAGGTACCTTTATCTTACCTTTACCCGTGGCCATGTCTTTAATATCACCATCTGCAATTACGTCAGGAAGAGCCTTTTTGATTTGACCTTCTATACGTTTAATAAACTTTCGCCTGTTACCTGTAGATTTACCTTTCCAGTTCTTACGTCGATCTATTATATGTCCCATAGTGTTATTGTCGCTTTCTGTGGCGCATCCACCAAGATACAACTAATTCAATTTGTTTTTTAGTGTACCCCCTGTCCTCCATTCTCTTAATAAAGTTGTTATGTTTTTTAACATCCCCTTTACTTGATTTTGCACCGAACGATATAACCGGTAATAGATCTTCTGTATTTGAAAATAATCTTTTTTCTATAACTGTTTTAATTTTATTATATGATGTCCATCTCGGGGATTCACCATTATTATTTGCTTTATGTCTTAAAAAGAAATTAACTACTTCACTTCTAAAATCTTTTGGGTTTGCTATACCAGCTGGTTTTTCAATTTTATCTAATTCCTCATTTAGTGATTCCCTATCGTACATCTCTCCTGTATCTGGGTCCCTAAAGTCTGTATCGTTCATCCAACAATCGGCAAATAAAACGTATTTATCAAATATATTTTGCCCATATTCTTGATATGAATCAATATATGCTTTTTGTATTTCCTCTCCAATAAATTCAGCATAATCAACAGCTAAGATTGTTTTTATAATTTCTAAATATTTTTCTTCACTTGATTTATTAAATTGTTGTTTAATAATCTCCTGCTCAAGTACATATAGTAAATGTACAGGATTAGCGGCTATCTCTGTTTGATCGTAATTAAATACCTTTGAGAGTACTTTAAAAGCAAATCTAGTAGATATACCAGTCATCCCTTCAGTCACACCAGCGTCTTCTCTGTATTCCATTAATGATTTAGCATTTGGGTCTAATTCTTTTAAATTTTCACCGTTGTACACTCTCATCTTACTTGTTAATTTGCTATTTTCTGGTTCCTTTAATCGACTCATTACGGTAAATTGAGATAACATATGTAAGGTTTTTGGAGCACAATGTGCTTGTGACAGTGAACTTTCTCTTACAATCTTTTCATATATCTTAACTTCTTCATCAATCCCTAGACAGTAAGGAGCACGGACCATATATACCCTATCCAAAAATGCTTCATTTTTCCTGTCGGTTGCAAATTTCTGCCATTCACTTTCATTTGAGTGGGCCAATATAATACCATTAAAGGGTATTGCTCCAATTGGTTCTGTACCTTTATAGTTTTTTTCCTGAGTAGCGGTAAGTAGTGGGTGGAGTACTTTAATTGGTGCTTTAAACATCTCAACAAATTCCATAATTCCCTGATTACCTATACACAACCCTCCGGAATATGAGTAAGCATCTGGGTCATTCTGTGAATGGTCTCCTAGTTTTCTTATATCTACTTTACCAACTAATGTTGATATGTCTTGGTTATTTTCATCCCCAGGTTCTGTTTTAGAAACTGCTAGTTGATCAAGTATAGATGGATATAATTTTACTACTGTAAATTTAGTTATATCTCCCTTAAATTCCTTTAATCTTTTTACAGCCCATGGTGACATACAACTAGGAATGTATCTAGATGGAATTCCATATTCACTCTCTACCTCATCTCTGTGTTCACAAAATAGTCCTAAGGGGGATTCAAATATCGGACTTAATATATCCCCGGCCTTGAGAACATATATTGGTTCTTGCTGTATTAGTTTCTTTAAGGTTTCTGCTAATGAGGATTTCGCCGAGCCAACAGGACCCATTAAATATAGAATTTGTTTTGATTCCTCTAATCCTTGAGCAGCGTGTTTGAAAAAGGAAACAATATTTTCAATAATTGTTTCCATTCCATAGAAATCACTAAATGCAGGATATACTTTAATTTTTTTATTTTGATATATTCGACTTAATCTAGGATCATCTTTGGTATTTACCATCTTTGGTGTTCCTATAGCCTTTAGTAGCCTTTCTGAAGCGCTGATATACCCGCTATTATCTTTTTTACATAACCGTAAAAACTCATTAACAGTAAATTCTTCAGGAACACCCTTATACTGTTCCTTTATTTTATTAATTAATCCCATATTGCCCTTTATTTATTTATAATAAATATTTTAAAATTATTAATTTACATCTATATTATTATAAAACATTAATAAACAATCAAATTGTTTATCAGTTAATTGCTTATTTCGTTTAAAATACCTCTCTACACCTTTTATAAAATCATTTTTAGGTACTTCTTTTATTTTCTTGAATACTTGTTTAATATTGTCTTTCGTATTTTCCATTTTCTGTAATTTTTATTAAGGAACCTTTCAAGTGTAGTTATGTTTTTATAATCAAACATAGTTATATCGACTAGATCTCCCCATGGAGTAGATACCAGTAATATATTATTTTTACCATATCCCAGTATAATAAAATCAGTATCTTTATTAACGTTTAAATCGCTTATTTTATCCATTCGTTTCTTCCTAACCACATCGCATCTAATATAGATAAATTATTATTGTTTTTTATTATTTTTAAAGCTGAATGCACCACTTCTACCGTTAACTCATATGTTTTAGCTTCATTTAGTATGTGCATAATTGCTGATAATTCATCCGTTGTTTTAGTTTTCATTCTCATTTATTTTTATCTACAAATACCATCAGCAGCATAAGTTGCAATCATTAACCCGGGCTTGGTTTTTGCCTTGTACCCTAATGATTCAACATACCCAACTGCTGCTTTAACCAATTTATTACTTGGATATTTTGGATCTCCATTATAATCTAAATCTATACGTGTTGCCATAATACCTGCATTTATTCTTAAATATTCAGCCACGGATACTGATTTTTCGACTTCTTTCCATAACCTAGGCCAGATGTCCTTGATGTTCGGTTCGTATTCTCTTTGGTACGTGATGTGAGCGCCATTCTCATATCTAAAAACCACAACTGTAGCGTAGACAGTCTTGTTTCTAACTTGCTGGCTATCGCACCCGATATATATTGTTGTTTTCGGTTTTTCATTTAAAACTTTTTTTGCATATTTTGCAAGATTAATATCCTGATTATCTGTCAATCTTTTGAATATCATCTAATATCACGTCTATTATTTTTTTCATTTCTGGCTGTATGGGTGTTAAAGAATCTATACTCGGTAACATTCCCCACTCTGTGTGTTCAAAATCTAATATAGGTTTTTTTAAGTTATCCATACACCAGTGGTATATATAAAAAACACCGTTACCGGTATCTAACTCTTGAACTAGATTAACTGCATTAGAATCTTTAATTATAATTTGAGTTTCTTCAAATGTTTCTCTTATTGCACATTCTTTTGGAGTTTCACCCTCTTCACGATGTCCACTAGGTATTGACCAATATCCCCCAAATTTATGTAATTTAGGAGACCTCTTAAACATCATCACCGTTTTATTATACGTTATTATTATCCCTGCAAATCCTAACAAGATATTATTTTTTAGATTCCTCTACAGAAGCTTTTCTGTATTCTGTAATTAATTTCTTAATACCACCAATAGCTTTTCTAGCTCTTTGAGCTGCAGCTTTCACTCCTTTTTCTCTAAATGATTCATGATTGGTTTTAAAATCATTAAATAAATCATCAATTTCTGAAAATAATTCTTCTGTTTTATTCATAACTTTCTCTCTTTTTAATCCTCTATTTTTACGTCTAATCCGTAAGTTTTTAATTTATTTTGTATTCTCTTTAACTTATTAACTGGTCCAGTTTTTATAGTACATTTACCGACTGAATGTACAAGTAACGTTATTTGTTGTGCTTGAATATCATTGTACCCGAGTGCGTGTATAATACAGTACACTACATTATCTATACTGTTAGTATTATCATCGTACAGTACTAATTTTTTATCTGTTACTGTTTCGTTCATTCTATTATAAATATATTCAAACTGTACTCTTTCGGTTAGGTCTGAATAAAATTTACTGTAATTTATTTTTTTAGGGTATCCCATCTTTAATTATATTCTAGTGTATCTGATAAATCTATATTAAATTTTTTAATATGGCTCACAGTTGATATCGTATATGTAGATAGTAGCTGTTCACAAATTAAATTTTTCTCTCTTTCATTATTTGCTATATATACCTGTAATGGATGGTTATTATCCTGCATTAAATATATACAGTATGTATATGTATCAATTACATCCTCTGTTTTACTGTTGTATCTAGTTATAATTTTCATTTTAATATTGTTTTGTATGTTTCTTGAAGTGCAGCACATTTCTCATAATCTTCATCTTCCTGATAATATTCTAAAAAACTCTCTATGAATTTTTTTTTCATTTTATTGTTAAAGCTTACCGGCCATTTATATTTTGGATCTATTAAAAGTTCATAACAGCAGTCTAGCGCTAATTTTAAATAATTTTTATTAGACATAACTAAATATAATAATTTTTCATGGGAAATCCAAATAAATATTAGTGTATTTTTACTTTTTTAATCAACCACGTTACGTCAGGATATTTTTTTGACATCTTTTTAACAGCTGTTATATTCTTAGAACTGTCATCCATAAACCTAATATCGTTCCACCCTTTTTTAATTTCATTTTCTATCCAGTCAGCTTTATCTTGCGGATTAGATGAGCCTAATGCAACGATCTCCAATCCAGTGATACCAAACTGTTTAAAGAACGTTTGAATAGGTCTCTGTGCACCTCTCGCTGTGAGAATAACTGTTCTCCTACCTCTTCTCGACTTATTTAGTACTTGAATAAATAAATCAAAATTCTTTTTAATCACTTTTGGGTTTTTCAAAGGACCGTCAAATTCACGAAAGTCAAATTCATCTCCAGTCTTTGGTGCGTACACTGCATATTCAGCTGGATTAAATATAGATTTCTTTCCATTTTTATGTGTTACGTAAACTCTAGCTTTTGTTGCGACTAATGTGTCGTCGAAATCAAAAACCGATAATTTCTTTGCCATACATTATACTCCGTTGTTATATTATATAAATATAAGAAAAATATTGGTGAATTACAAATATTATAGGTATTATGTATTAATATTTAATGTGTACCGTAAATATACGAACAATTTTTGGGGGAGCCACATATTTTCGCGGGAAAGGAAACTTTTCTTTAATTTGTATATCTATCTTTTGATGCGTTGTAGTTCTGGGATATTTCATCTGATGTAAGCACTCTATCATATATTAAATATTGTCCTACATTGGCATCTAGGTATGTAGCACTTTGAATTTGCGAACTATACCATCTAACACCTAAGGTCATATTACCCCACCCCATTGCTACATCACTTCTGGCTCTAGTACCTTCTGCTACATTATTAATATATACGCTGATAAGAGTATTATTTATGGTTATGCCAACATGAACCCAAGTATCAAAGGGTTGTGATGAAGTCATGTCATTTACCTCATGTTCAGGATCTCTACCTGCACCTTCTATATTTAATTGATCAAATGTGACAGAAGAAGCATTCATCATATCAACATTAACTCCGGAGTTAAAATCACTATTACTACCATTCCTCCCACTAATAAAACCATTATATGCCCCATTATTACTAAAAACTTTCGTCCAATAAACAATAGAACCTTTACTTACTGATGTTTGTGATGTATCAAGAATATTAACGTATCCATCTGAACCATCAAAATACATATAACCTCCATTATTTCCACTAGATCCTACCATAGTAGCATCAGTTATAATACTTCCTGTAGGTGTTAAAGATCCACTAGCTAAATTATATAAACTACTTCCACCAGGCCAACTTTTATTAAATGATGGCTCATAATGCATTATTAATCCATCAGTTACAATATTGTATTGTTTACTTGTTATACCTAATTTTGCTCCTAACATAATATTATTTTATAATCCAAATCTTGATTTTTGTGAATTGTAATTTTGTTGAATCTCTGCTGTTGTAAGTGCCTTATTATAAACACAAATTAATGTTGTCGTTCCATCATAATATTGTCCAAAATTAGAAGTTCCTCCTATATCAAAACTATCTAATGCCGTATCCATGGTTTTTGATGTTGAATCTGTATCTCTTGATGTTCCATTAATATACATAGTATGACTTGTTGCTCCATTTTGAACATAGCAAAAATGATTCCACCCAGTTAATGAAGTATTACCTGTTTTGATTATAGATGCGCCATTATACCATATACGAGTATCATGGGTCCCATCATTTGTGTCATAAGGATATATAAGAAGTGCTTTTGCAGCATCATTTCCATTCGAAACTATAAATACAGGATTTAAATTTTCATAGGTAGAGTTTGCCCAAAAACTAACACTAAACGTATTTACTCCATCAAGAAGTGAAGGATTATTAAATGATATACGATCGGTTCCAGTACCATCAAATATCCAACTACCTCCACCTGATGAATTATAGGCGGCAGCATCTATTAAAGTTCCAGTTGCCCCTTCAATTAAATCGGTGCAGGTAGAATCTCCAGAAACAAAACATCTAGGATTACCTGCATCTGCTGCAAATATTAATCCATCTGTTACTATTGGTGAAGGTCCTCTATTAACTCCCATCTTATTCAGGCATTGGTGGTGTCCATGCTTCAGTAGCTAATTCAGTAAGAATTTCAGAATGTGTGTATTCTGAAGATACTCCTGTAAGTGAAGCTACAGATGAAGGTTGTACACCATCATATTTTACAAATGTTTGACTTTCATCTACGCTTTTACGTAGTGTGTCTGGAGATGTTTCTAGGATATCCCCAAAATTTATTTCTCCTATTGATGTTGTGGGTATTATAACCCATCTTCTGTTTTCAAATGCCATAATTTTTTCACTTTTTTATTAATAAATATTATTGAAATCTTCCTTTTAGTTGATTGTAATTTTGTTTTATTTCTGATGCTGTTAAAGATCTATTATATATTTTTACAGGTCCCCATCTATTATCTCCATATTGTCCTGTATCTTGTGCTCCTATCTTCATATTTACAGGAGTGGCATTCATTGATGTTGGGATAGTTCCACCTGTACCGTTTTGTGCATAATTAATTCCATTAACATAAAATGTTACTCTATCTGAAGCACTTAAACTTCCATCATATACTCCTACCATATTATACCAAGCATCAGTATAAGTTATACTATTATAATACACATAACTATGACCTGTATCAGCTACAGCCATATACACATAATCATTGACATACCATTGAAGGAAAAATCCTTTATACCCTCCAGAACTTGTCCATGCACCTGTGGTTGCTATATCATCAGAACTGACTTTTCTTACCCAAACATCAAGTGTAATATTTGCAGTACCTGCTAAACTTGCTACAGGTGATGTTGTTCCAAAATTAACACAATCATCAGTTCCATCCATAAGCCAACATCCATTCCCATCTGGGTCATAAATCGGAGAGGTCTGGGTTCCTGAAGCTCCTTGTAGAGATCCTGTACCATATGATAATAAATTCTTACAAGTTGTTGAACCTGAAATATAACATGATTTATTACCAGCATCAGTGGCAAATATTAATCCATCTTCTACTATATTTGGTCCTCCTGTTACTCCCATTATTGAAATCTATTTTTAGTTGCGTTGTAGTTTTGTAACATTTCTGCAGTTGACAGTGTTTTATTATAAAGTAGCATACACCCTACAGACCCATCAAAATGTTGGGAACCTGCATATGTTCCTGCAAATCTTATTCCATTTGATACATCAGCCAGCGGGTTAGTTTGCCCTTGTGTTAAAGAAACTGTAGCTAATAAAGAGTTATTAACATAAGTTTTTACAGTACTACTACCCTCAGTAACAACTACAAGATTATTCCATGTTCCTGTAAGATCACCTGGGTTGGCCGGTACTTCGTTTATTGATGTGCCATTACAAAATATAGTTCTAATATTTTTATTGGCCATCACTTGTATTGACCAATTATTATTATACCCGCTTTGATAATAATTTGGTGAAGAAACAATCCCTTTATAATCTCCATAAGAGTCAGGATTAAACCAACAAGAAAAAGATGCACTTGCTGAAAGAGTCGGACCGGTTGTTGAAAGTATTTCATCATCTGAGCCATCAAATCTCCATGAATTATTATAAGGCTGGATAACAGCACCTGATCCATTATTTAATGTTAAAGTAGTGTTTCCAACTATGTCAGTTGCTGTAGCACTACCCGAAGTATAACATTGAGTATTACCTGCATCTGCTGCAAATACTAATCCATCTTGTACTATGCTCTGTGGTCCGTAACTATTTGCCATTATTGAAATCTATTTTTAGTTGCGTTATAATTTTGTAGAACTTCTGATGCTGTAAGTGATTTTTGATATATCATTGTTGGTCCAAACTTACCATGCCAGTCATAACTAGAATATTTACCATCCGATCCTAATTGAAGAGGGTTTAAGGTTGCAGCAGTACTTGAAAATGCAGAAGGTGTGGCAGAAAAGGATATTTGTATTCCATCTATGTATAATTTTACTTGATTTGCTCCTCCAGATTCTGATGCGTCAAATACTACAGCTATATTGTGCCAATTATTTAATGTAATAAGTGAAGTCAAATTATTTCTATAAGCAGATTTTGCTCCTCCATTATTATATTCAACCCATAATCTATTCCCATTCCCATAAAAGGCTCCTATCCATAAATACCCGGCACCATCTATTGAAGCTCCTAATACAGTACGACTAGTAGTAACAGTATTAGAGTTAACCCAACATGAAACGGTAAGATTTGTTTTACCTTCTAAAAATGATTGTTCTCCAAAATCAATATAATCATTTGTTCCATCAAATTCCCAATACCCTGGTGTCCAAGGTAATGGACCTGGGGTATCATCATTTACGACTGAACCTGATACTGATGGATTAATTAAATCATATACAGTAGCACTACCTGAGGTAAAACTAATGGAATTTACAGGATCTGCTGCAAATACTAATCCATCTTGTACTATGCTTTTTGCTCCATTACTAAATGCCATTGTTTACTTTATATTTTGTTTTATAATCCAAATCTGCCTTTTAATCTGTTGTAGTTGGCGAGGACTTCTCCATCCGAGAGCTGTCTATCCCATATCATACCAGGACCTAATTTTCCATCAAATTTTCCAAAATAATCACTAGCTATTAAAATTTGACTATCCATTTGACCCTGGTCAGTACGTGAATCGCTAAATTCTAGAACTCCATTTACATATGCTTTATTTGATGTTGTAGAGTGTTTATATGAATTTGTAACACTATACCATGTTCCTGTACTTAAACTACTTTTTATAGTTGCCCATCGGTTTCCTTGATAAAATCGAACTGCAGTTGAACTTCCTACTCCTAGTGTCCATGTCGGAGTTGCAGGACCTGCATTGTTACTTTCAGTACTAGTTGCAATACCTTTAGCATCCCCTGAGGGAATAGTATCTGCGTTAAACCATATTGTAATTGTTCGGTCTTTATTATAAAAATAATTTGTAGTGGGTGCATTCCAAATCACATAATCATCACTTCCATCCATATGGAGATATCCTTCTGATGTTATAGCTCCTGCAAATTCATCTTTATCAAACCCACTAGGGGTTCCAGTTGTTCCAAGTACTAAATCTTTAATATTAGTAGTACCACCACCCCAACAGTCTCTGTTCTTTGGGTCAAATGAAAATACTAATCCATCTTTTATACCTGGATATTTTGGTCCGTAAGTTTGAGCCATAACTTAATTTTTATTTTATGTTAAATCACCAATTAAATCCCACTCATCAGTACCAACTTTCTTAAGTGTAGCAGCTGAAAATTGTCCTGCTAATTTAAGATTTCCATTTTTAGAATTAATTGTAACTCCACTTCCTGCACTTGCTGTAATTAATAAATTACCTGCTGATGAGGTTTGGAAAAATTCTATTTCTGTACCTAAAGCAAATGGAATTGCTGATGATGCTGATAATGAAGCTGTTACTGCAACACCACCACATCTATTATATGTTCCCATATCTCCTAATTGTAGTACGAAGCTTGTAGCTTGTGTTTGATAAGGTCTCCAACCTTTAAATCCATTAGCTGTTACCGTGTTATCACTAAATACTTCTAAGATTGGAATACCTGAAGCATCTGTAACTGCCATTAATGAACCGGACATTGAATCTACTGCTGAGAATAATGTTCCTGTTGAGCCTTCTATTTCAAATATTCCTGATCCACTTACTGAACCGCTACCTATAAGTTTTAATGTATTAGAGTTTGTGTCACCTGCTGTAAATGAACTTGATATTATTGCTGAACCTGAATAAGGAAATGGATCACTTGCTGGTAATCCTGTTACTGTTCCGACTCCTGAGAAGTCTGCTGTTGTTCCTGTAAAATATGTTGAACCTGATATTTCTATTCTTGCATCTGCATCTGTAGGCATTGGATTTGAACCTGATATTACTATTCCAAATCCTCCTGGTTTACCTAATTTTACTGTTCTATCTGCATGAGCACTTATAATTGATAATCCTGAAGCATCATTTGCTGCAAATAATTCTCCTGTCATATCATCTGTGACTGAGAATAGTGTTGTTGAGCTACCTTGTATTTCGAATAATCCTGATCCACTAATTGAACCTGAACCTAATAATCTTAATGTTGTTGAATCCGTGTCTCCTGGAGCTATTGATCTTGAAATAATAGCTGCTGTAGATCCTGTATATGGGAAAGTGCTACTTGCTGGGAGATTTGTTAATTGTGAACCATCTCCTGAGAAATATGCCGCTGAAGCTGTGCTTGGGAATAAAACGTCTCCTGTTGAAAGTGAGGCTGATATTGGATGAACTGTTCCATACCCAATTCTTAATTCATCACTTGCACCAACGGCTGAAGCCTCAATATCATATCCAATAAGGATATTATTTCCTCCTGTTGTTGTTGTATTACCGGCTTTGTATCCTATAAATATATTATTAGCACCTGATGATAAATATTCTCCTGTATATTGGCCAATACAAACATTGTCATTACCTGTTTTGTTATTATTTCCACCCATTGAAAGTAATCCAAGTGCTATATTATAATGTCCAGTGGTTATTTTAGAGCCTCCCTCATCACCAATTCCAATATTACGATCTCCAGTTGATATAATTTGACCTGCACGAAATCCCAAAGCAACATTTCCGTTAGCTCCACTAGTTGCAGCTTGCAAAGTATTATATCCTATAGCTACATTATATGGTGAATCTGTTATTGAATCACCTGCATTTTCTCCTATTAGTACATTTCTTGTAGTAGCACCTGCTATCATTGCAGCACCAGCATTTTTTCCTAATACTATATCATCTGAATCTACTCTAAATGCATTGAATGAACCTGATATTGTTAATGAACCTGTTATTACTGCATCTCCGACGAATGGGAATGGTGTTGATGATATTCCAGATAATTGAGAACCATCTCCTAAATAAGTTCCAAATGACGCTGTCGATGTTATACTTGATGATACATCACCGGAAGCTGTTATAGATCCAACGGCCGTTATTCCTCTACCTGCTGTTATGTTTAGATCTGCATTTGTTATCTGTACAGCACTAAAATTATTAAATGCAAGACTATTACCTATGACAACCTTGGAACTACCTCCCTTATATACCCTAACATCAGATCCATCAGCTCTTAAATAAGTATTTGATCCATACCCATTTAGATATACATAATTATCTGTAGATAAACTGTCTCCCTTTATATCTCCACTTGAACTTATATGTCCGGAGGCTGTAACGTTTCCTGTTATTAGAACATCTCCAGTATATGGAAATGGATCACTTGATATTCCAGATAATTGTGAACCATCACCACTAAAATAAGCTGCTGAAGCAGTGCTTGGAAATAATACGTCTCCTGTTGCTAATGAAGCAGATATAGGTATTACTGTTCCAGCTCCGATTCTTAGTGTATTAGCCATTCCAGCTGCTCCAGCTGTTGTTGTAGCATTACCATATGTTCCTTGACCAATTAAAATATTGTTGTTTCCTGTGGTTAAAGATACTCCGGCGTCAGAACCTATAACTACATTAGAAGTCCCTGAATTTATATCAGTGCCGGCACTATTTCCTATAGCTACATTATAATCACCTCCATTAATACTATATAAGGATTGCTGTCCTATTGCAACGTTGTTGGTACCTGCAGATGATCCAGCAGCCCCCATAGAATTATTACCTACAGCTACATTCATAGTAGAACCAGCATTTGATAAATCTTTTCCCGATGAATATCCTATAAACACATTGTCATCTGATGTTGCATTTAAACCTGCATCTATTCCTATTGATGTAACTCTTAATCCTTTATTCCCACCGGCAATTAATGAACCGGATATTGTTAATGAACCTGTTATTACTGCATCTCCTACGAATGGGAATGGATCACTTACATTTAAGGCATGTGAAGCTGTTATTGCATAAGAAGCTGAAATTGCATTATCTGCATTATCTGCATGAGATGAAGATACTTCTTTTATTATTTCGTGTGATGAAGACACTGCATAACTTGCGGTGAGTACTCCTGTAATACCACTTCCATCTCCACTGAGTGTATCTGCCGTTACTGAATTTAAAAACGTCACGGAACCGCTAACCGTCTGTGCTGATGTTTCCTCTAGATTAAATCCGGATTCAATCCAGTCAGCAAAGTCTGTTCCTACTGGTTTGTCACCAGTTTCAAATTTATTAGTTAAATAGCTTTTGTTTCTTCTTGCCATATCAGTTATAACTTATTTTTATTTATTTTCCAATTTCAAAATCAAGTCCTATAAGGAAATTACCTATAACACCAGTATCACCGCCTTGTTCACCTGGACTGGCTCCTGCAGCAGGTTGATTAATATTCCACAGTGCGTACCAATAATCTTCCATTAAATTACGCTTTCGCATTTGATTTTTTTCTTCTTGTAATTTTTTCAATTTACGTAATTCCGTTTTACTATATAAACGTTTAGTGTTACGTTTTTTTTCTTTTACAATTTGATCTTTTAAGATCTTGGCCCCTCTTTCATTATATAAGCCCTCCTTAAGAGTATCTTTTTTCTTAGGTGCTTTGAACACATGAGCTAGCTGCTCTGGTGTGAGTCTTTTAATATTCGTTGTACTTGACGGTCCTAGCATAATGATTCCCTATATATTATATAATAAATATCTGTATAAATTAATAAACAATGTTATTTGCCCTTATTAATTTCAATTGCTGCTAATTGTTTAAGAGCTGCTGTTTTTGTTGAGTGTGTACCTAATCGCTTACCGCCCTTTTTTGGGTAAACAACATACTTATCTCCGATCTTTGTTACAGTCTCTTCAACTTCACCTTCATCATCTAGAGATACTTCAGTTTCATTTGTAATTAACGTAATATTTTGTTTTACTTCTTCTGGAGATATCTGCTGTACGTGAGATGTTTGAGAGTGAAAATCAATTTCATCTAATTCATCTTCTTTTTGTTTGTCGAGTTTTTTTCTCATTTTCTTGACCTGTTTAGGTGTCGGGCCACCTTTAATCGTACCACCAGGACCTACTAACGGGCTACCTCCATCTAATTCTTTTAATATATCTGTAAGTTTAATTATATTATCTCGCAATACAACTGTTTTAACTACTGAAAAAGCTAGGTTATCAGGAGACTCTTTACCGTAAATATGATCTGCTACTGGCCAGTGCACCTGTGTATATCCACCGCTATCAAACCATGGTTCAGGTTTACCTTCCAGCTTACCTAATTTACGTGTTTTACCTCCGCGGATAAATCCAGTGTCAGGTTCTCCACCATCAGCTCCGTATCCTGAACTTAGTGAACTTTTCTCCCTTAATATATCCTTGAGTTTAATCATATATACTTCTTCCAATTCCTCTCTGCTTTAGTAGCTGCTTTTTCGTAAGGATTTTTTGCATACCCAAGTTCACGATATTGTTCCATTTTCTTCCTATCTTGTGTTGCATGTGTGTATTCATGCAGTAAAGCCTTAATGACTACCTCTTCATTTGTCATCTTAGGTAGGTATAAATAAATCTCATTTTTATCCCATTCATATTCTGCGTCTGGATTTGCCTCTCCTTGCGCATCTTCCTCACCACTTACTCTAACATAAATATTACTGTGCATTTCAACCTTTGGTGTACCTCTTCTAGCCCTACCTAGATTCTTAACTATTTGTGGGTATACTCTATCTATTACAGATTGAATATCTTTTCGATTCATACCTTCAAATAATATATCTTTAAGTTTAATCATTCAACTTTTTTTTAAGTTTTTCATTATACGAGATATACGTTTCTTCCACCTCCTATCTTCCTCTTTAAGTTTAATAGTAGCGCGCTTAGCGGTTTCTTTAGTTATACACGCAAATATAGATATGTGAGATGCCATTATTGATCCTTTTTGTTAATCCCGTCATAATCATTTACGTTTCCACATTTATATATGGGTTCAATTTGTGGTTGTAAATCATTAAGTGTAATATCTTTCATTAACACTGTTTGAGGTAATAGTGGTAATCTTGTATATATACAAATTCGCTTTTCTGTTGGAGCTTTTTCTATTTTTGTATTTTTTTTCTTTTTATCGTCATTTTTATTAGTCTGACAATAACCAGGTACGTTTATTATACCGACAATACCTAACATTAAAATTATTTGTTTCATAGTGGAACCTTTAGATTGTTTACTGTAACCTGTAATAAAATTACTCTTGTTGTTTCGTTATTTTTAATGATATATGGATCCCCCGGAGGTGGTGTAAATGACGTTCCATAACCTTTCCACGATTTATAGAACCCGTACACTACTTCCACGAACCCCTGTACTACTATATAAATATTAAGTTTTTTATCGTGAAAGTCGTATTTTAGATCTTTTTTCGGCTTTATGTAAACTTTTTTTATAGCATAATTGTCTGTTGTTAATATATGCTGTACTTTTCCAAAATCAGTTAATTCTGTAGATGATCTCATATTAGTAGTAACTCACAAATAATATAGCGTATCCAGCTAAAAACATTAATATTCTTGCAAATGCAAATAAATCTATTATTCTTGTACCTTTAATATCGAGAATTGAATTAATGGAATGACTTAGTATATGAAATCCTTTCTCCTTTCCGATCACTCCCCGTAATTGGAAAAACACAGACTTGTGTGGAAAACTTGACATTAAATAAAGAGCTCCTGCAACAATAAAAATCTCATTGTTGTACTGTACAATTGAAAATGAAGATGCTACTATAACTGTTCCTATTATTTTTAATGCAGATAATAATATTTTTCTAGTCCATAATATTACTACATCACGTGATCTGTTTCCTTCTAACGAATATATAATATACTCGAGTATACCTATTATTTTACAAAACAATAACCAATACAATAAAATGTCGATACCTATCATAACTTTAATAATTTACTCCAAAATAATTCAAATGTAAAAGAAAAACACGCTTTGAATATTATAAAATGTAATATAATATCTACCAATAAATATTCCGTTGAAAATATTCGATAACACGAAAATATAGCCATCACAAAAGATGTTACCATAACGGATTGTGCAAAGTGCCATAAATCAGTTGTCCAAACAAATATAGTTGAGGAACCAAGAAATCTTTCTCCTTGTAAATTATCCCCATTCTTCCATTTATTACGCCAGCTGAGATCTGGATCTGCCCATTGTTTTAATTTTGAATATCTACTAAATATTGATTGATTAAATTTAAATTGAATGATATCCATTACAGCATTTGCTGCTCCTGCTAAACATAACAATATTAATGCTACCATAACTACTCCCTTCCTTTATAAATATCAACGAATCAATGTAATATTGCCTTTATATAAATGTTCTTTTCCTTCGTGAATAACAATTATATAGTAAACATATACACCCATTGGACAAGGAACGTATCTATATTCACCGTTCCATCCTTGGTGGATATCACGTGTTGAAAATATATTTTCTCCCCATCGATTATATATTTTAAATATAGCCAGTTCAACGTTTCCTCGAATAAAAAAAATGTCATTTTCACCGTCATTATTAGGGGTAAACGCATTGGGTATGTACACTAACTTACAGTCTAATAACGTAATTTTATAATATGATGTATCCGTGTAACACTCTTGAGATATACCGTAAGCGCTTATGATATATGTACCAGTTTTATTTAATAAATTTACTTCTACACCGTGATTCCAGTCAGCTACTATTTCACCGCCCACTGTAACATCCCAGTAATATTGTGTAATGAAATCTGGTATTAATCTAAATATGAATTTAGTTTGATCAGTACATTCAACTGTAGCTGAATCAATGTACTGTGCTTGACTTGAGAGGTGTATTATTATGTACAGTAACGTTAATGCCCATTTCATATTCTCAATCTAAATATATTGGGCTAATAAGGGGCCCAGGGGTTACTATTATTTGAATTGAACATTCTACAGAACATCTACCACTTGTTTGTTCCCATAATATATCATGGGTCCCTACTCCCGCTACACTTACATGAAATTCCCCTTTGGTTGGATCAACTATTCCTGGTCCACTCCAAACTCCATTGTTTGGCTGGTTTGTATTTATGTGGATAGGAAGCTGTTGTATAGATCCATTTACACATATTGGATTTATACCTGTACTCAACCCACACCCATTATTTAAAGCATCAACATAACACCAAGAAGTATCTGACCAACATCCTTGGTTGTCTTTTACTCTTAATCCTACCTTATAGAATCCCATTGAACCCCACTCAACATAAATTGAATCTCCGTTGTTTTGGGTTATTGTTCCATTTATTGGTACAATCCAATCCCATTGTACTATATTAGATGAATCTATAGAATAATATAATTCATCGCTCCCTACACAAACAGAATCTGCTTCACAAAGGATTTGGGACTGTAAATTAAATGTAATAAAAGCAATTATTATTAATATTATTTTTTTCATTTATTTATCTCTGTATCTTTTCCAAAAATTAATTTTGCAAATTCTTCAAATATTTGAACGTCATGAAATTTAGCTAAATATATAGACATTGCAATTCCCCCACATAATAATAAAATATATACTTGCCAAACACCTGACCAGTCATCAATATAGGAATTCATTCCCATTCCCCATCCGTAATCCATATTTTCATTACAATTTTCACATGCTTTAGGAGCTCTTTTAGTTTTCCATGGCTTTTCAATTAATCTACCACATAATTGAATATGGCGATAATCGTATTTACCGATATGCTTACATTTATGACACTTATATTGTTGTTTGACAAATAAGTTTAGTGATGTACCTTTAAACTGTATCATTTTTTATGATCCATATTTATTAAGTAAATAATTTTGTATTTCTTCTTTAGACATCTTACCTTCTAATAATATATCTTTGAGTTTTATCATTAGTTTGAATATCTATCTTTTGATGCGTTGTAGTTTTGTAATACTTCTCCGACCGATAATGCTCTATTGTATATTTTTATACCTGTCATATTACCATCACTAACATAAGTTCCAGACCCATCATAACCAGAAATATATACATCATTTGTATTTGAAGTAGTAGTTCCGGTATAAGCAGTGGTTAAACTTCCTTCTACCCCATCAACATATATTCTCATTAAATTATCACCTTTTGTTGCTACTACATTATACCAAGTATTTAAGGATAATTGAGAATCAGCATATAAGCTTTTAAAACTACCATCATGTAATTGAAATCTTGGTGCTCCTGATGCTCCTTGACCTGCTTTTAATATATACGAACCTTCTTTAGCTATAATGTGGTCGTTATTTGTTTCATGAGCATCTAAATAAACCCACCCATCTAAAGTTATATCACCTGTTATTTGAAGAGAAGATTCATTTACAATCTTAATACTATCATCGGTTCCATCTAATACAAAATATCCACCAGTATTTCCACTTGGTCCTACTACATTAGTATCATCTAACATTGAACCTGTGGGGGTTAATGATCCACTTGCTAGATTATAAGCAGATGTACCTGTTCCTGGATAACATTTGTCAAATCCTGGTTGGAGGTAAAAAACTAACCCATCAGTTACAATATTGTATTGTTTACTTGTTATGCCTAGTTTTGCTCCTAACATAATTTTTAAAACTTTTTTTCTATTTCTATTATACCATTGTAATGTCCGAGTGCAACCTTATTTCTAAAGTCCCTCGTTAACATTAATTCAGCTTCATCTTTGTTTGTCATAAATGGAGATTCTGTAAGTATTGCAGGCATTGACGTTTGCCTTAACACGTAAAAATTCGCCCCTTTAGTACCTCTATCTCTTCGATTAGCTGCTTTTATAAATTCTGGGTGTAGTAATTTTGCGAGATGCTCTCCTGTTTGAGATTTCTTACCGTTTTTTTCGTAAAAATATGTTTCCATCCCGTGAGCTGAATTCCAATCCGTTCCATTTGCATTTGCATGAATAGATATGTAAATCGATCTACCGTTTAAGGAATTTATGTTGTTTGCTCTTTTTACTCTTTCTGCAAGAGACACATCATCTAATTCAGGAACCAAGTTAAAGTACTCTATATCGTTATCTTCTAACAATTGACACAATATCCGTGTGACATCCCTATTGTAATCTCCTTCAAATAACTGTCGCCCATCATCAAGTTTAGGTGATCTTTTACCTTTAGTTTGATAAACTCCTTTAATAACACCACCGTGTCCGTTATCAATTAAATAAACATATTTTGATTTTGATTTTTTCCTACCTCGAGGTCCTTCGTACCGAATTTCTGCCATATACCACTCCACCTATTATATTGTATCTATAAATATATAGGAATATACTATTTCATACGTATTTTCAATGGTTTTATAAAGTCTAAAAATTGCTCAATTGTATATTTTTTAGCTCTGTCATTGATAATTGTGATTTTTTCTAGATACTCTGGTGATGTTTGAATCATGGTTTGTAGGGCGTACATTCCTTGTCCTGCCCAAAATACGTCAAATCCATTATGCTCTCCTAATAGGTTAGTTTCTAGGTAAGCATCTTGTTGAGTGTCTCCTGGTAGTAATATAAAGAATTGCAATTTAAGGTATCTTAACTTTATTTAAAAAATCTAATACCGGGGTACATCTACCTACTTCATCAACAGCTATTAATTTATCTGTAAAATACGGGAAATCTCCTAAATATTCTTTAATAAATTTCGTACCCGGGCCTGGTGAAAACCCTGTCGGTGTTATGTGACCTAGTAAATAAAAATTATTCTTCGGATAATCTTTTATATAGTACTTCATAAATGTGTTACATTACGTGTTTGTAGTTTATGTAAACACTCAATTATTATATTAAGTTTGTTATTTAATCCTTTTAAGGTGTAACCATCTAAATTACCTCTATTAGGTGTTTTACCTTTTTTTATCTGATTTTGGATAAAGTTAATTTCTTTTTTTAAATGTTCTTCTATTGTCATTATAATATATTTTTAATATAATACTTCATTTTGAAAATTTTCTATATAATTTAAAAGCTCTTTTTGAGGTTGCCAATTTAAGATCAGTTTTGCAAGTCTGCATTTACATAAAGTAATCTCTGCTTCTCCCGGTTTACGAGGTTTATATATAGGTTTTATATTAAACATTCTTGCTACCTCATTAACTGAATAATTTTGACCTCGACCGAGTTCATAGTCAGATCCCTTTGGATTATCCAACATTTTAACTAATGCATCTACAATATCATCAACGTGTGTAAAGTCCCTTCTTTGCTCACCGTCACCGTATATTTCACACTGTTTATTATTTTTAATATTATACATCCACCTTCCAATAAGAGTCGTGTAACCACCTTCTTCTAATTGATAGGGACCATATACATTATAGAATCTTACTATATTTGCCTGTAAATTAAAATGGTGTTGATAAAGTTTTATTATATCTTCTCCCATATCTTTACTAAATGTATACGGATTGCTAAATCTTCCTGTATGATGAGACGAGCTACCCCCATATATTAATGGAATATTATGTTTAAGACAATATTTTACTACACTATAAGTACCACTAAAGTTTGTATTTATATAGTCTTCAGGTCTTTTAAATGAAGGCTGAATTCTTGCTATAGCTGCCATATGAAATACACAATCATAATATTCACCTCTCCAATCATAATTAACAATATCTTTTTCTTTATAATTACATCCTTTTTGGTGATTTGATTTTAACCCTGTAGAGTAATTATCTATGGAAGTTACATCGTGTCCCTCAGATAACAATCTTTTGATTAAATTAGTTCCTATAAAACCTGCTCCACCTGTTACTAGTATTGTCATTGTACTTTTATTAGATCTTTTTCATATGTTTTAATTTTATTATTGACCTTAATCTTAAAGATATCTAATTCAAATTCATCTCCTATCGTTATACCTAATGTATCAATTCTAGGAAAATTTTCATCCAATATTTCTGATAGTTGATGTATATATGTAAAATTAGCTTCGGTTAACTGTCGTCCATCAAACTCAACTACTATGTCATTATACT
>Ga0208012_1000012_pt1 | contig 94933 bp, 109 predicted proteins | sample 15BtaG_FD_184090 | JGI IMG/M metagenome (GOLD analysis project Ga0208012, IMG submission 184090) | Marine viral communities from the Subarctic Pacific Ocean - 15B_ETSP_OMZ_AT15312_CsCl metaG (SPAdes) (version 2) | ecosystem: Environmental > Aquatic > Marine > Oceanic | place: Pacific Ocean... | reverse complement strand
CATTTTACCATAAAGCGGACCAAGTATTTGATTTAGGTTAATGTTTCCGTTTTCATATAACAAACACATGGTATAAAAATCAGGAACAGCAATTCTTAAAATACCATTTGGTTTTAATACACGATGCCATTCTTTAATAATATCAATTATTTCTTGTCTATCAAAATATTCAATCATATGAGAAGAATAAATTAAGTCTACACTATTGTCTGCGTATGGTAACTTTGAAACATCGTGATGGTCTAAATGTTCATAGTCTCCACCATCAATGTGTACCCAATCATTACCAAAATTTCTCCAACCACAACCAATATTTAATTTAATCATCAATCAATACCTTATCTGCATCAGGGCCAAAATATGGCCCATTCTTAAATTCATAAACTATAGTGTCATCCTTAATACACGAATATTTATGACCACCGGCAAAGGTAATCGTACAATCACCATCGGTTAAAATTTCTGTTCCCATAAACTTGGCATCTTCATCATAGTAATCGACTTGAACAGAACCACGAATCACAACCCAAGTCTCCTGTGTAATGTCCGTATGTCTTTCACATTTGATGTGTTTGTGATTACGGAAGGATTTACCGGCATCCATTTTCATCAAAGCACCCTGAAGGTATTTGTCTGCGGAAGTGAAATCAAATCGGGCACCATCTAAATCATCTAATTTATAGATGCAATGCAGTACTTCACCATTATCATTTAAATATTCTTTCATATTGTTTTCACTCTCTCTATAATATCTGTGGTTGATGTGCCTTCTGTATATTCAACATACCGCATAATATCCATTTCTAATGGTACTTTGTGTTGTTCTTTGAAATGAGGACTCTTATCGTTACCGTGAACAACTATATCGATTTTGTTATTGTAAATGAATTCCTTTGTAATTAATAGTGGAGCATCTTCTATAACTTCATTTACTAATTTACAATTCCTAATTAATTCGTATCTATCCTGTTCGGAATAAATTGGTTTTCTCTTGTATGAACTCACAGATTTATCTGAGTGTACTCCCACCACTAGATGTGTACCGTGACCCAAGGCTCGTTTGAATAAATTCAAATGACCAACATGAAACAAATCACCAACAATATCACAATATACACGAATCATTAAATAACCCAATTATATAATTAAAATTTTTGTCGAATAAGGCACTCATTGTTGAAACCCTAAAACTATTATCAATATCTTTGATGCCAGCATAAACAACCACATCTCTTTCGTACAAATAATCTCTTAGTTCTTCATATGACATAGTTGGATGTTTAAATCCAACAATAGAATTACTAGGAAGATGATTTATACATTTGATTCCCATTTTATCAAACTCTGCAAGTAATTTAGACACTCTGATATTAAATAAATCATGTTGATTGTCTGTAATTTTCATGGTAGTGTTTAAAGCGTAAACAGATTGCACTGGTAAAGTAAAGGGCAAGTCATCGCCCATATATCTTTCAAGATTACAATAGTAAGACCTAGAATTGAAATTCAAATTTTTATCCCATATTACAATCCCAAGGCCTGGTGTGGACTGCAAACACTTATTGCTACAAAAAGACAAACCTAAAATTTTGTCGTAGAAATTATCATATACCGATGCACCAAATGATGATGTGGCATCTATAAAGAATTTAGCGTTGGGATACAATTTGCTCATTGTATCAATTGGAAAATGTTCCCCTGTTGTGGTTTCATTCTCTACAAAATAAACACATTTATAATCTTCATTTGGTTTCAATTCGCTGATGTTAGTAGTACGAACTTCTGTGTAATTGATATTGTAAACTTCCATCATATCAATCGCTCGTTGACCATAGATACCGGCGTTGATAACTACAATATCATCTTCAACAAGAGAAGAAATCATTGCTTCCATACCAACAGTTCCACTACCACCAAGAAGTGCAATGTCAAAAGAATCATTGCCAAATCTATTGAGCAACAAGACTTTTGTTTCTTCTAAAATATTTTTGAAATCATCTGTTCTATGACAAACATCTGAACCACCATACTGTGCGTACTTGGTTCTTTCTCTAGTATTTGTTGGTCCAGGATTCAATAACATCTTAAACATTTAGAAATTCCTTAACACCAATTGTATTTTCTACACAACCAATACCAACCCTAGAACACTTACCATCATTACTAATTTTGTAAATCTTTTTAATGCCGGGATAGTTGGTTTCCAATGAAGAACATTCATATGCACCAACCGATTCGTGACATCCATTATCCAAAATATAAACATGAAGATTGGGTAGGTTCGCATCACGAATGTTGTGTGTAATCCCTAAGTGCATGAGCAAGGCGGCATCTCCACTGAGAACAACAACATCCTTATCTGTATTCAACGCAATGCCTAATCCGATACAAGGAGCAATTCCCATGCTACCTTGCATATAAAACACATTGGTATTGTCGGGATATAAATTATATACTGCTCTTGAAATATAACCTGTGTTTGTTACATAGACAGCATCACCATGTGTTTCAAAAATTTCTTGTATTGCTTCTTCTCTAGTTAACATTATTAGTGCCTTCTACAATAGTATAGTTTGAATACCCAATTAGGTCAAGTAATTGTTTGTCAATTTCGCCCATAATCCTGTGTTGGGGTAGGGTATGCCTATGTCCAATAATCAAGTGAGGGAATATTTTATGTGGGATACACAAACTAGTTAAAGGATTAATAATGTTTCCTAGACCAGAATTTTGTAAATACACACATGCCTTTTTACCTGCAAGTTCTGCACCAACAGCAATACCAATTGCTTGTCCTTCGTTAGTAGCAATGACATGCTGTAGTCCAGATTCTATAATAGAATCCTGGAATGATTTTAAGGCACTGTCGGGAACACCTGTAAAAAATTCATAACCATCATTAATTAAATCTTCAAACAATTCACGAACCATATCTCTGTTGATTTTCCTTCAATTGGTCTACTCGAATTAAATCAAAAATTGTTTCCATTGGAACAATATCATCATTTGCGGCAGATAATGTTTCACCAGTTTTAATTTTCTCGAATACTTCCTGAATTGCTCGAACAGTTGCTCGAACAGAACAGTTTGCATAAATTGCCAAACTGAAACCTGCATCACACAATTCTGTTTCGGTAATTGTGTTGTAGGTTGTTGGTACACAAACCAAAGGCGCACGAAGATTTTCTTTGTGATAAGTATCAGCAAATGCCAATACCTCATCGGGACTTTTACTCTTGCTGTGAATTAGAAATCCATCACAACCGGCATCATTATACATCTTTGCTCTTTCTAAGGCAACTTCTTGACCATGACCCTGAATAAGAGATTCGGTTCTTGCAATAATGGCAAAATCTTTATTCAATCGTTTTTCTGTTGCCGCTCGAATTTTCCCACACATAATTTCTGGAGATTCTAATGATTGCTTCATTCCATAGAACGAACATCTTTTTGGAGATGGGTTATCCTCGAAACACATTGCGGTGGCACCTGCTTTTTCATATTCACGCACCATTCTAATTGTATTAATGGAACTTGGTCCACCTTCATCGGCATCCACTAAAATTGGAATATCGATTCTATCACTAATCTTACTGATAGTATCAAAATAATCTGCGGTGTTTAGAATGTTGGCATCTGGAAGTAGATTCCATGCGTGTGATTCAAAACTAGAAATCCAAACACCATCATAACCAACTCGGGCGGCAATTTCGGCAAGCAATGCGTTTCCTGCTCCCATGACAATGTTTGTTTCGTTTGGTGTGTCTAATAATTCTTTAATATTTTTCATCAATCATTATCCTTGTAAATATCATGTTCAAAATAAACCGTTCCTTTTGTTCCATCTAAATTAACATCAGGACAAGACCAAATATTTTTGAAGAAAGTATATGTCATGTGCGTACCAATATCATTATAGACATATTCATCTATGCCTCTATTTGGATGGAAATCCTTAAAATGGGAAATGCATTCTGTATAATTTTCTTCACTCAAGAATTCTTTCTTATGATATTCTGAAATCATATTGATACAGTCGCCCATGTCTGCTCTTCGTGTTGCACCACTTGATGACCTTAAGTGAGAACCCCATGCAGTTTTATATCTGCAAATTGCCGATTCGAATTCACATGTTGCAAATTTCTCCACATCACCATCTTGCAAGTGAACAAGGTCACCACAAACCAAAATACAATCTCCTTCAACAGATAAAGCGGCCTCAAAGGTGCTTCGTATCTTATCATCTTTTGGTATGATTATATTAATATTTTCATGGGATGCAACATAATTTTGTAATGGTATATTATTTTCATTAATTACAACATATAGTTTAGTATGAGCAACCCGACACTTATTGATTACTTTATCAATCAAAACCTCCCCATCAAATGTTTCCAAGTGACGATTGCGATTTGGTTTGGGCGGGCCAGCGGCAAGTATAATAATGTTTTTCATACTAAAACTCAATTAGTTTCATATAGTCCCATTGTGGATATAAATGCAAAGGATTGCCTGGATCCTGAATCATAGAGTGATTATCAGGAATATCATTAACAAATTCGGATAACGAAAAGTTCCCGCTTCGATTACTGCCGTCTTTTCCATCATTATTATTCCACTGGAAAAACCCATGCTTTGCTTTAGAGATGATGATGTCCAGATATCTTTTTGCCCATGAGTCACTCATTTCGGAAAAAGCATAATTGCTAATTACATAATCAACATTTTTAATTTTGGTTTTCCATTTATCAAAATCTTTACATGGGAGAAAATTAACAGTTTCTGTTATACCCAAAGAGGAAAGGTATTTCTCTTGCAAAGTCGTTGCATGATACAGGTCAACCAAATTATATGAGTTAATTGTAACGCCCATGAATTCTGCAATTGTGTAAAATAGGTAGCATTGGCCCCCATACCCACATCCTATTTCAAAAACATCAATATTGTTTTGGTTTTTGATTTTTAAGTTGCGAAGCATTCTTAAAGAAAGATATAAGTAACCGATGGTGGTTGGCGAAAACTCACACCCATCTCCACAGTAATCAGATAGTCTTGAAAAATTATACTTTCCTGTGTTGCCATACATATCATTTCTTTTTATCTTGTCCCAATCTAAATCTTTTAATGTGTCATGGTATTCCTCTAAAAGCAAGGAGACATAATGTTCTCCCAACTGTACGGAGGTATGTTCTAATTCGTAGGTGTAATTCGCATTTGATTTAAAATTTTGAAAGGTAGCATCATCGTTAGATGCCTGTTCACACACAAGCAAATATCTATGATAGGTTTCGTCTTGTTGTCCTAAAGTTTCTTCTTTTATATAATTCACGCCAAAACTCTCCTTTTTAATTTGTTATCTAATGCATGGATCCAATGTTCGACATTTTCCCATCTTCCTGCCTGATACCCTTCCTTTTTCTTGATTGGAATTGCACCATCGACCATCCATACTCCATAGTCACTATTGTTTCTTGCTCGTACTGAACCATCAATTTCAAATTGCCATGGCGTCATACCATCAGTCATGTATTTAAGAAAATACTCTTTATTCCAAAGTGAAAATTGTGTGTTTATGGTATAGTTGCTTCCCCAAACTTGTTTGAATATTTTGAAATCGCCCCAAAAATAACCAAGAACTTCTTCCACCAATTCTACTTTATAGTGCCAACTTGTTTCAAGAGTACAATCATTTTCTTCTGCACCGTCTGTAAGTTGAGTTCTTCCGATAGAACCATTCTCTTGCATCATCTTCAACAAATGATTGATATATTCAATTTTTGGTTTATCATAAAAGAAAGCATCTTCAGTTCCATAAATGAAATACTCATCGTTAGAAGTTAAGAAATATTTCCGTAGGTCTGTTGACCATTCTGAAACATCTCCTTGCTCACCCATTGAAATGAATTTACAATTATCAGGCAACTCATATAATGGTTTGTCATAACCCAAAACTCTAAGTTCTTGGTCTGGAAGATATTGATTGAATGTGTGAACGAAAACCTCCAAACATTCTAGGTGCTTGTTATTAGTAGAAACATAGAATGGAACATTTAATTTGGTCATATCACACTCTCCACCAATTCAACATCTTTAATGTCTTTTGGTTCATTTCTTTTTTCTTTAAGTTCACGAATGACACTCAAAGAAGCAACCTTTACTCCATCATACCAAAAATGATTATTGGGATTATATATTATATCATCCTTTGTCTTTGTATAGTTGTGAATTTCTTGATTATGACTGTGAATGTCTGCGTGTCCGTAAATTTCATCACCACTATGTAAATAGTCTAAGTCCTGTCCTTCACGAAGTCCATATATTGATAAAACAGAACTGGCAGTTATACAATATTTTTCTGGGTCTAAATTATTATCTGAAATATATCTCTTATAATATTCAAATTGATTTTGGAAGTTTGGATAGTAGATATAATTTGAATTGTTTAGATGATGAATACTATTATCATTAAAAAATACTCTAACAATTCTCATAGTTTCTTCATGAGTATCATTGATATGACATGAATGCTTACCACAACCAAAAATTGACCTAATTTCTTCTTTCAGTTCTACTGGATTGTTTGAGTCTGAAATTTTTACAAGAAATGTAACAATTGGGGAATTGTTTGTAAAACACAGTTCTGCTTTTCTAGCAAATCCTGCGAAATTTTCATTCCATCCTAAACCCCAATCTTCCCCCAAGTATAATTGACGGATAACATTTAGTGGTCCTATATTTCCATGAGGGAATTGTTTTGCATGAATGATATCACAACTTTTTTCTAGAATATTTAAAACCTCTCCCATTTTGTTTTGAACTGTTCCTGTTGGGAATATGGTTATAACTTTTGTGTCTACATCTAACGATGCATATTCGAGTGCTATAGAATCTAGATAAGGAGAAGATAAACCTTTGCTTCTAAAATAATGGCTTGAACACTCCAACTGTCCTTCCTCTAAAGATTCTGTAATATGACATTCTACTTCTTTATCATAAAGTATAGAAGCGGCTACCCTGTGACTTCCATTTAAAAGACACATAGTATTTGTAACTGGAAGGGTTTCCAATGAACTATCAAATCCCTTTTCTTTAATTGAATCTAAAATATTATGAAATTCACATTCAAAGTCTTCATAACAATTTTTGTTTGGATTGTCTATTTCATTAAAATTATTCCACACACCCAAATGATTTTTATAAACATCTTTTCCAAATGAAGTGTCATAATTATTTTCCCGATACCTTGCATATAAATGTTTTGCAGCGATATCGAATCTATTATAATTTAAGAGTTGTATTGCATTCATTTTCATAAATGTTCCAACCTTTCATATGGTTTTCTATTTTTCAACATTGCTTCAATTCTCAACTGTTCGTGTGGTACTTTTACCCAATCAGAATTTTCATTTCTATCATTATAAACATAGAGTGGTTCTGATATAAATTCAAACCTTCCCCCAGACATTTCTAACATAGGCCACATAAAAGTCAAATCCCCGGCTGCTTTAAACCATTCACCGTCTTCATCTATAAAATCATCGGGATTTATATTTAAAATTAACTCTCTTCTGAAAGTTCGTAAATGGGTTGCTCTCCATTTATCTTCTCTGAATTTATTTTCCAAAATAGTATCTTCAGCATAGCGACCAAATCCATTTATTTGTTTATTGGAAGATTTCATATATGAACCATATGTCATCCAAACATTTTCTGTATAGTACTTATCAAGAGTATTTAAAATATTTGGGTGTGGTAGCCAATCATCAAAATCTAAAGTAACAATAATAGATTTATCTTTTGCTAATCTTGATCCTTCATATACATTTTGTGTTTGGTATTTTCTAGTTTCGTTTCGAACTACAGTTAGATTATCGTATTCTTTTTCTTGTTCTTTTAAATAATCATATGTTCCATCATTAGTTTGTGCATCTATAGCAATGACTTCAAAATTAGAATGATCCTGATTAAGAGCAGATTGTAAGGACATTTCAATCCAAGGTTTAGAATTGTGTCCCATCATTAAAATTGTATAATAATTTAATGTCATACTATTAACTCCAAAACTCTATCTATTTCAGTTTTATGTTTTTCGTAAGGACGAATTGAATGGCAATCAATATAATGTCCTTTTCTAATCAAATCTTCCGTATATTTCCAATAACTTCTATCTAATCTTCTATTTTGTTCTCTTGGAGGTGTGTGTATATACTCACCAGAAACAATTAGATCTTGTATATTTTTTGTTAAAATTGTCTCATCGACATTCCATTTATGTAATATATCTCCATTCCAATTTTCTGGAGTGTGTGTTCTATCTACCATTGTTTTTTGAATACCATATTCAACAAAATCAAAAAAAGGTTTATCTGTGTTTAAAACATTTTTAAAATTTTCACCTAAAGATAAATTATAACAAATAGGAAAATATAATCCATTATATTCGTCTGAATAAAAAGAATTCAGATTGGTCCACAATGGTTTATCTATTTTCCAATCTTCTATTGCGTTATTCCAATATTGAATGGACATAGGAAACATATCAATATCACTAGTAATCCATAATGTATCTGGTTCGTGCATTGGATACCAAATTCTAGCAAGTTGTGCTTGTGTGTGTATGGGAAGTTTCGAATTTGGTTCAATAGTATGAACTTCGCCATATTTTTTATCTGGTGATTTATTACCGATATGAACTAATACTGGAGTGATATTAAATTTTTCTTTCCACACCTTAGATACGGGCAGCCAAAAATTCAAATAATATGGATTATCATCACATGAATGTATGACTTTAATTTTCATGTTTTTCTAATATCTCCAGATCACTTTTCCAGTTTCCGCTATAATTATCATTTTCATCAAATACTTGACCAATAAATCTAACCACTGGATCTTCTTTTCTTTCCATAGGAAATGGATTCTTATCAAAAAATGGATCATGAACATAGATATCATCTATAAATTTAGGAAAAATTGACCACAAGAAATGCTGATCTGATCCCTTTTTATTTTCGTTTGTTGATAAATGTTGCTTTATTAAATTGTCCATGTCATCTATTAAAATTGGTTTACATCCCCACATGCCACCCAACATAGGGGCTTGATGGTAGGGGTGATCCCTCATTATATGAACCTTTTTGTTGCTTCTCAACCATTCATCTACAGCAGACTTTTCTCTAATTCCCAATCTGGAATCAGTATCTCTAACAATCATTGCTTCTACAGTACCATCCGCCGCTGGTTCAAATCTCCAAAACATACAATTAGATGATCCTGAATCTGATTTTCTTACAATTTCAGAATCTAAATTTTCCAATTCTTCGATTATTTCTTTTGGTACAGTATCCGCAATATAAAAACGACATACCCAATCCGGAAACAATTCTTTTGCTATTTCAGCATTTTTAATTGCTCCCACCGTATACATGGGATTATCACCCCACAAAGAAAATGTAATTAATTTCATCTTACAATAGATTCCGTGGTCTGTGAATTATAATGATAATAATGAAGAACTTTATTTAAAATAGTTTGACTTTTTACTTTTGGATATAATCGAAGTAGCCAATCTGCATCCTCACACGATTGTCCACCTGACGAATATTTTTCTCTAAATTTCTCAGATTTTGAGATTTTAGAACTAAAAGGACACATGTGAAATGGTGGTCTCATAATATCATTGTATCCATTACCATTCCGCACCAAAGGATCCATTGGGTCACATCGGTGGTTTATATCAAAATAAACATCAAAGTGATGACCATTATAATCACAATGCTGTTTAAAACAAATTACATCGGTTGGATTATTATCAATAGAATTCAAAATTGTTGGGACATAATCATCCGAAACAGAATCGTCATCATCAAGAAAACATGTATACTTTCCTCTAGACATATCAAGAAGTTCATTTCTTTTTTCATATATGTGGAAGGACTTGTTGTCTACGAGAGTCAATACTTCAACTCTATCGTTTGTTATTTGCGAATCTAATATTTGTAGCAAGTTGTTCAATTTATCAAACCGAGAGGGTATTGATAATATAAGAATACTTAAATCTATATTATCTGGATTTTTTGGCATTAATTTCCTCCAAGGTTGTTATATTGGATGAATTTGTTCACTCTCTCATATAGGGGTTTTGCTATGTATTCTTTCCCCCCCGAAGTTCGAGACGCTTCTTCATTAAAGAAATAGTGATACATAATGGGTCGTATTATCATTTCATTTTTTAACAATCCGGATTCTAGAAGTCTATCTGAATAATCAGAATCTTCTCCGTAATTTTTGTCTGGAAATCCGATTTGTTGAGCAATAGAAGTCCTGACTGGATTCAAATGGTTGCAAGGTCTATATTGTATATTGTCAGCATCTAATGATTCCTCATTTGCTGTAAGCATTCCACGGAAGGCAGTGAGAGAAGGAGTGTTAATATGATCTTTAAAATTTCCTCCATAACTATTTGCATGTTTAAATATCCCAGACGGAACACCATTTACATAATACTTACCTGTAAATCCTATACAATCAAGTTCTCTTTTATGTTCTATGCAATTTACAATACATTTTACATATTCTTTAGAAATGAGGTCATCATCATCCACAAAAGATATGAACCTACCGTTTGCAGAAGATAGAATCTCGTTTCTTTTTTGTCCGACACTCTTTTCTCCATTGTCTGCATTCACCACAATTTCAATCTTATTCATATATTCTTGTGGAGCACTTTCTTGAATAGACACCAACAAGGCTTCTAACTTTTCTTTTCTTTCGTTTAAATGGCAAATACCAATCGTAAGAAGTTTGGGTTTATTTTCGTCTTCTCGTATTCTAATCTCACGAAGTATTTCTTCTTTCACTCTATCAGAAAATGGTCTTGCATATTCTCTTGCTCTTTTGTAATTTTCGTCAACGAAGGGTTTCATTTCTTCATATGTTTCAGAAGTTATGTTGTTGCAAACCTCAACGACATCGGTTTCACTATCAACGATTATAATTCCTCTTACATCAAAGAAGTCACCGATGTTCGGACAACCCCAGTAAATTGGCACTGTCTTGGTAATAAGTGCATCAATCAATTTTTCGGAGAAATAGTTTGGTATTGTACTGCTTTCAATCGTAATATGAAACTGAGAATTGAAAAGATACTTCTTATCATCCTCTGGTAATATATTTGGCGAAATCGGATGACGAGTGCTACTATAGAAGAGAGTAGGATTTTCAAATTCACTTCTCCTTGACCATATCTCTTTTCTCTTATCATATCCCTCTAGACTTCTTGCATGATTGGAGCATAGAAAACTAATTTCAAATCTCTTATTCTCATGCAGTTCATCGAGGGATTCGTCGTACTCTCCAAAACCATCAGGATGGTCTATCTTTCCCGTATTTAACCATGTTGTTCCATAAGGGAACATTATTGCGTTTGGACAATTTTCCAAAATTTCAACATCTGTTGTGAGAATCAAATCATACTGATTGGCATTTCTTATTATAGTTTCAATTGGTTCTCTATTTGGTGATGTGCTTGGTTCAGTCGTATTTAAATAAACCTTGAACGCATCAGGATTGTCGAAAGGAACTTTATAATCTACATCTGCTAGAGTTATGAATTGATTATTATGAAAACGAGAAACATGAATCTCAACTGGAAAGTCGAAATTCATTGAATCTTCTTCAAACATGTAATGTGCATTATATGTTGTAGTATTCATTATTTTATTTTCTCATATAGCATATCATCAGCCGACTGAAGTTTTTTCACTATTTTTAAATTGTCTTCAATTGCATCAATTTTTTCATTATATAAAGATTCATTCAAGTTGCAAATAATATTTTGCATTTCGTTTATATTTCCCTCAAGAAAAATGATACCATCTGTGTTAAAATAATCTCCGATATTTTTCGTTCCCCAATATACAGGAATAGTTCCTGTTGCAAAACAATCGGTTATCTTTTCCGTGAAGTATGTGTCATATTGGTCGTTTTCTATTACAACAGAAAACATATAATCCATTATACCTTCTCTCTTGTCATGCCATTCTGTTTTAATCCCGTCGAGATGACATCCGGGATTGTGTCCGAAACTATTTCCTGTTATGCTCCCATAAACATCAATATCTATTTTATTGTTTATTGTACTTTTATATAATTCGTGACGAATGTAATGTCCTTGGGTGAATAATTTATGTGAAGCGATGAAGGAAACTAATTTTGATTTGTCATGAATTTTATATTCTTGAATCCATGGCAAATTGCTTCCAATTAAGCAGAAATGAATCTTTTCATGCATCTCTACTAATTCATTTTCACATGTGAATATACCATCGAATGAATTGACCATCGAATTGAAAATATCTTCATCTTTAAACATATTTCTAATCTGGGGAATTATTGCCCTAGATTCGCATAGCCATGCATATCGTTTTACGTTTGGATTTCTTTCTAAGTTAATTGCTTGGGAAATGGCCGAATCAACCCATACTTCAATTTCGCAGTCGTCTTCTGTCCATGAAAATGTCTTGGGTTTCCTGTTGGAGCAAGAAGACTGGTGGCAACTAAAGGGGATTCCTATTCCTTTAATTTTATTCATAATATAGTCCTTGGTTATTTTTCGTAGAAACCGACAGTTTGGTGTTCTATTAGTTTATCACATATTCCCATTTTCTTAAGAGAATCTTTTTTTGATTCGTTATCTGAAAGCCCCATTAAAATTACAGTATTTTCATTCTCTTTTCCCGGCCAGGTGCAATACGTTTCATTTAGAAATGCTATAGTTGAATATGATGCTGCTATTTGTACTGCATGAAACAACACTTCGTGGTCAAAACATTCGTAATTCCCTTCTCTGGACATATTAACATTATCGGCCCACTGTTCTAAAAACCTTTTACTTTTATAATTATTTTTGATGATTATAGGAGATGCTTTACAGCCACCAATATCGTTATTGCTAGATGCAAAACTAATATCGATATCATCAGGAAGATTTTCAGCCTCAATCATTTGTTTTTTTAGAATAGTATCAATATCCAACCACATTATATTGGTATCATGCTCTTCTAATTTGTCCAATATGAATTTTGGTTTACGCCTGCAATTTTCTTTATATGAACCCAAACTTTCCAACTGAACCAAATCATAATCATAATCATATTCATCAAGTTTTTTCTTTAGACGATGATAGCACTTTTCATAATATTTCGAATCATCCACATCACAATAATAACTAATAATTTTAAAATTCATTTTCTATTACCAATATGATATTTAGGAATTAGTTCCCAATTTTCCTTTTCTTTGTGGGATATTATTTTAATCTTAGATATGCTAATTTCAGGATCACAACAATCTTCGTCTAAAATTTCTAAAAGTTCCCACTCTTCAAGAAGTCGAGCAATGGTATTTCTGCGAGCAATATCTTCTTCCCCTAGAGTACTTTCAAGTCCATCCAAAATAAACATTTCTTTAAAGTGCATAATTGCATATCTTCCTCTCTTGTGGAGGATGTGGCACGATTGAAATAATTTATTTTCTTTTCTGGATGATATTCCAATTCTGGTGAGGGTTTCTTTGATCTTCAAGAAATCATCTCTATCGGATAATTCTATTTCAACCCCCAGACCATTAAACACATCGTCTTTTTCATATTCATCGCACATTCATTAATCCTTTAAAAATCAATCATATTATCATAATATATATGTTTATTGTGTTTTCGTTGAAATAATGGACATTATTTCACATTTCTGTTCATTTGAGAGAATGTTAATAACATCTTTTGTTTTTGAGTCAGAGTATTTAAAATATTCTTTCACAGCAAGAAATTCTTCTTCGTTTTCTTTCTTTAGCCATTTACTATATCTTTTTCTTTTTCTTAAAACGTTGACATAATAATCAAACTGCATCTTTTTTGGAGCAGTATTGTGAAAATTTATCAAATTAGAATGAAGAATTGTGTCGGGAAAATAAGACAAACACCTATTTATAACAAAGGGAGTATAATCTTTGACGTTACATTCTTCGTCCAAAAGAGACTCTTTGGTATAATTTATCGCTGTAAGGTAGTCGCTTAATTTCATTTATTTTTAACTAAATTTATGATTGATTCTTTAATCAGTTTAATTTTACCATTTGCTTCAGATAATTCTCCCATTAAAATTGTCTTGGTTTCATTTTTGAGAAGATCCTTTTTGGTAAATTTGGTCCCATAAAATTTGTCCCCCTGATCTGCCCAATCATCTTTCCTTAGTTTAACGTGTGTGACAAAATACGTTGGTTTTCTGTTAACTTCTTCCCACGATACTAACAGAAAATCTCCCTCTCTTTTAGAATAACTCCCCCCGATCCAATACTCTCCTTTTGTTGTTTTTATTTCAAGAGGAGTGTTGGTGTCAGAAAATAAAATATCTGGTTTGAGACTATCACTTCCGGCCCGTTCTATGTTTATATTTTTATCGTTAAAGTGATTATAAAAAGCAGATTCAAACAACTGAGAAACCAATTCCGATTTTGTCTTTGTTGAAAATTCTATTCCATTTCGTTTTAGTGATCTAAAAAGAGACATTCTCTGTTTTTCTACTAGTCGTATTATACCTAAGAAGTTTTCTTTGTTTAATAATTTTTTTATATTCATTTAAACTCACAATTCATCATTAATTCAACTATACACGAAACTAAGTTAATTTCATGATCTGCTACAAATGCATTTTTGTATTGATATTCAGCCAACACTAAAACAGCCTGTGGGATGCTTGAGGATACGAAATGTTCATATAATCCATCATAAATTTTTCTAAAAATTTCTTGGGGGGAGTTGTCCGAATTTTCAATAACCCATTTTCTTGCTTCTGTGAAATCTTTATTTTTCATTGCTCCCACAAGAGTTTTTATTTGGACATCCCCAAGAGAAGATAGAATTCCGGTATCAACGGTCCCCAACACTGAATATCGTTGAACTTCGTTGATAACCCTTCGGAAATCTGGAAAATATTTCATAATAAGTTCACCTAAAACTTTTTCATCATATGAAATGTTTTCGGTGTCTAAGATGTATTTTAATCGTTGAAGAAAACCAAGAGCAATTGTTGGTTTTTCTTCTTTAGGAATGCTAAATGTAATATTGGTACATCGAGAATGAAGGGGTTCGATGATTTTATTTTTATAATTGCAGGTTAATATGAACCTGCAATTATTTGCAAACTCTTCGATAAATCCCCGCAGTGCTGGTTGTGTTGATTGAGAATTAGAATAATCAAATTCGTCCAATATCACAACCTTTTTATCTCCACTAATAGAAATTGTACTTGCAAAATTTCTAATCTTGGTTCTTAGAGTATCAATGTTTCCGTCTTCAGAGCAGTTGATTATCATGTAATCTGCTCCAACATCATTGCATAATGCTCTTGCTACTGTTGTTTTCCCCACACCAGCACTTCCAGACAGCAACAAATTGTGCATTTCATGTTGCTTTACCATTTCTTGAAATGTTGTTTTTATTTCAACAGGAAGAATACAATCGGATATAGTTTGGGGTCGGTATTTTTCAACAAAAAGAAAGTTTTCTTTAGTCATTGGTTCATTCTGTATATGTGGAATCTGATTCTAGTGCAATCCAATAATCAAGTTCGATGTCATTGTTGGTAAATTGACTTACTCCCATATCGCTAACCCGTACTGAATAGTCACCGGGAAGAATTTTTAGATTCTCAGCCTTGAAGTAAAACGAATAATCTGAAGAGCCTGCATCATCTCCAACAACAATAGAATAATTATTTGAAGTAATATCGGTCTTATCGACTGCAACCAGTTCAATGTTTCCGTTGTTGCTTTGAAGAAGAAGATCAGAAAGTTGAAGAACTGCTGATGCCTTCATAATTTCATTAAATGCAGAATTGGTCAGTTCAAAAGAAACAACAGGAGTAGGCATCTTAACAGTCTTGTCTGTTGTAGTTAACAGACGAGGATCTGAATAGTAGTACTTGACTGACGAACCAGAACTCTCAATATACAGATAATTATCTTCAAAGAAGAATGTGGGATCAGAAAATAGACTAATAGTACCTAACAGTTTTGGGAGATCCCAAATACCAAATTCACAATCGAATTCTTCTGAAATTGTCGCATTTGCCATAATATTCTTCATGGGCGAGACGGTTCGAATTTGGTTTCCAGAAGAAATTAAAATATTTGAATTAATCGTTGCAAAATTCTTAAGAACATTAAGAGTTTCTTTTGAAAGTTTCATTCCAGTTTGTGTTGTCATAATATAACCTTTCCTTTTCAGGTATTGTAATTAAATTTAAAAATAAATCAACTATTCATTTTCAATATAATCTTGGTATAGATATGGGTCAATGTTTCCCCGCGATAATCCATCCAAGAATCTCTTTTCTGTGTGTCTTCGAGAACGCTTTTTATTTTTTTTGTTTCCTCGCCCGCGAATTGCCGAATAATCTTCATTAGAAAAATTACTCTTTGATTTATTCTTTTTTTTATTTTTCATTTTAAAACTCTTCTATGACCTCCATTAAAGTTGATAGTTTATTTTTGATAAAATAATTTAAAATTTTTCCTCGATTTCCCGCCAGTTCTTTTCTGAACTCTTCGATTATATTAGACTCTGTGTCTTCTGGTATTTCAAAAAGATTAATAAGTCTGTTGTTCCTCTTCCAATTATCTCGCTTTTCTATATCACCAGACTTAATTTCCTCAAACAATGATGCGACGACTTTCTTTGTCATCCTCTTTTGTCTCTTATCACTAACAACAAAAGTATCATCGTCAGACAAGACGTTTGGAACACCATCACTTCGATCTCCTCGGAGAAGATGCTCATATAAAAATATTTTAGGATTTTCACACTCTACCATTTTTTTCTGTAATGGACTCCATTGAGATATGCCACTGAGCAGTTGTAATTGCTGGAAGTCCTTGTCTGAAGACACAATCATCATTTTTTCTTCCTGATAATAATGTCTGCATAAGATTGCAATAATATCATCGGCCTCTACTGCATCAACCGAAATGTTCTTATATGGGAATGTATCTTTAAATTCTATTCTCAATTCATCAAACAAAGAATGAATATTATTCCAGTCAAATGAATCAGATTTTCTTTTATCTTTTCTGTTTTGTTTATATTGTGGGAAGAATTCTCTTCTCCAAGAACCTTTGCTGTCATTACAAATGACAAGTTCTCCGTATTCTTTTCCAAATTTCTTTTTATATACTCTGTAAGAATTTAATATCAGATGTCGTAGCATCTCTTTGTTAATTTCACCTTCTGATTCCATTAACTGAAAAATACACGATAACATGATCTGGTTGTTATCAATTAATATAATTTCAATATTCCTTCATTTTAAAATTCGACCCACTGCTTATTAAATCCATCATCGATGTATTTCATCAACAAACCTGTGGTAGTATCCAACCATTCATCACCGTGATTGGGGTTGGGTGGTGGTGCAGTTCGAGAGGAGTGGTTTATGGATTCTTTATCGTTTATAAAATTCCATCCATATTCCTCCCCCTCATCCGGTTCATAACCAGAAACAGTTTTTGTGGCGACGAATGTGTCGCCATGCCAATTTACAATATCATCCTTATGATAAACTTTTAGAGTACCATCCGGATTATATCTTTTATATTTACTTACTTTATCCATTTTTCTTGTTCTTTTTAGATGCCTCTTTCCCTCTTTCAATAGCATCTTCAAGCATTCTAAGTTTCAGATCCGCCCACCCTCGCATATGGATTCTATCTTCTTTGTTTGTGTTTCTTTGATAAAAGAAAGTGGTGTCGGTTATAAATTCATAAATGGGAGTTTTGTCCCAAAAGAATTTAACCCGAATGTCCCTACCCCTTTCAAATATCGGATATTCGTCTTTAGATGCAGTTTTATATATTCGCAAAGACAGCCGAGTAGATAATATACCCATTCCTGCTTTGATATATTCTTTATAAGACATGCTACTCTTTGTGCTGATGGAAACTTTATTGTTGGTCATGATTCTACCATTATTTATTATGATTTGATCTTTGTGAAATTGTTTTTCTTTTCAAAAACGATATGTCGGTCAAACTTGTCACTCATTGTATCAGATTTATGAGAGATTACAAATATATTTGCCTTTTTTCCCATCCCTTTCAATATATTTAGAAATTCCTCTGTTCCAACGGCATCCAAACTAGAATCAAACACTTCATCTAAAACCAAAAGATTACAATTGACGCTATTCTTTAAGCGTGCAATCTCTCTCCAAGCCAGCAAAAGAGATAAATCAATACGGAGTCTCTCCCCTTCGCTAAAACTTTGGTAAGTAAATTCATCTCTAAATCTACTTTTAATGGTTTCGTTGAAACTCTCATCTAATGTAAATTGGCAAAAGAAATTCATTATTGAAAGATACTTATTAATCAGTTTATTCATAATTGGAAGATAATGCTTTATAATTTTAGACTTAATTCCTGTATCTTTCAGGAGACTGGATCCTATATTATAATAATGCATATCATCAATTAAATCTTTTCTTTTCTCGATTTGTTCTTGGGCTTCTTCTATAAGTTCATTGAGTTTAAGTGTCTCCTCAACGATTTCATTTTTTTCATTAATAATCGAAGTCATCTTGTCGTCAAGACTGGAGATATACTTTATAGTAGCGGATATATTATTTTTACTTTCAGAAATTATATCTTCGAATTTCTTTATTTTCTTAATAATGTTATCGATTTCCTGTAGTCTACCTTCAGTTTTCTCGATAAGAACATCTAAATCAGAAAGATTTTCTGACAATGTTTTAATATTATTTTGATTATCTTTTAAAATGTCATTTTTATATGACTCTTTTATGTTTTGACTACACGATGGGCATGTATTGTTTTTTTCATAAAAAGAAATATTCTTTTCGTGCAATTTAATGTTTCTCTTGGTGTCTTGTGTTTGGTCTTCTAATTCTTTTAGTTTATCAATTTGTTTTTGTTCATCCGAAACTGTTAATAGAAGAGAATCAATATTGTCTTCAGATTCTTTTACTTCTTCTTTAAAATCGGATACTTGTTTGTTTGAATATTCTATTTCTTTTTTGTATTCTTTAATCGACTCGCTTGATCTGTCTTCTATTGTAGAAATTATTTTTTGTTGGTTCTTGGTCTTTTCTTTTAGTAGTTCAATCTTATGGTCTACTGTTTGCAAATCTTCTCTAATAGTCGATAGTTTTATTTTTAATAAACCATTCATAGAAGAAAATACATCAATGTATAATAGAGTTTCAACGACGGATCTTCTATCGGATGCCGTCAATTGCATAAATGGAATGTAATTAGATGACCCCAAAATTACAACCTGACAGAATGATTTGTAGGTCATTTTAAGGATTTGTTCTTCTAATATTTTTTGATAATCTTTTGACTTTGAGTCTTGCGGTATGAGTTCGTCGTTCTTGTATATTTCAAACAATTTTGGCTTCAGTCCCCGAACCACCTTAAAATTATTTGAACCAACCGAAAACTCAATCTCAGTAACACAATTTTTGTTGTTAATAGAATTAACTAATTGTGGTATATTATTTCTTCTAAAGGATTTACCAAACAGTGAAAATGTTAAAGCATCCAGAAAAGTGGACTTACCACTCCCGTTGTTTCCAGAAAATAGTGTTGTGTTTGATTTTGTCAGATCAAACTCTATAAAATGATTTCCGGTTGAGAGAAAATTCCTCCACCTAATCCTCTCAATAATCATATTGATAGTGATTCCATATACAGGTCTTTGATAATCTTTTTCATCTTATCTTTATCGTAAATTTCTTCAGACGAATTGATTTCGTTATTTATAAGGGTAATTGTGTCTTGTCCAAGATCAACCAATTCCTTATCGTTAGGATCTGAATCATCAAAATTTTCAATTATATTAACATCTGCTGGATTGAATGAATACATTTTCTCTAAAAACTGATCAAAACTGTTTGGGTGTTTTCTGCAATCGATATACAATTTAACATAACAATTTTCTAGGTATTCAAAATTCATATTTGTTACTTTATGGGGACCATCGTTGTCGTCATATCTCAACACATGAAACATATTATGTGGATTTTTAATAAAATCAATATTTCGATCTTCTGTATTAAACACATGAAATCCTTTTGTTTCTGCGATATCAGAAAACGTCATTTGATACTGTGTTCCTAAGTAATATACATTATGTCTGCTTTGTTTACAATGAAAATGTCCCGAAAAAACTTTTTCATATCTATCGAATAAAGATGAATTCATTCCTCCTTGGTGTTTTATTCCACGAAGAACTTCATATCCATCTAATTCTAGATGTCCTACCAATATGGGAGCAGATGCTGTTTTGATGAATTTTAAAGAATTATCATAATTCTCTTTATTTACCCATGGGAGAAGTGCAAGTTTTAACCCATCAAAATCCACAACAGTGGGTGTGTCATATATGGTTATGTCATCTCCAAACAATTCTTTAATTGAATTAACTCTATTGGTGTTCTTATAGTAAACGTCATGGTTTCCTAATATACAATGGAAATTTATATTTCGGTCATGGAGTTTGGTGATAAATCTTTCCCTAATCTGATGGAGAATATTAAAGTTAACAAACTTCCTTCTGTCCATCAGATCACCAGCATGAATAATAGTTTTGATATTATTTTCATCCAAATAAGGGAAAAGAACCTCATCAAAAAATTTCATAGAATAATCAAAGAATATTTGAGAATCACCCCTGATGCCAAAATGGGTATCATTCAAAAAACAAATTTTCATTTCTTCTTCTTCTTCTTCTTCTTTGGCTCAAATTTTTCCATGTCCGTTTTAGATAAATTAAAATGCTCTCTCATTATATCATTAATATCCTCTGAATCTTTATCGTAATAATTGTTCCTAACCCACGAAGACAAATTACCGTCTACGTTTGCTATTTCTGCTAATTTATATTTGATATATGCTTGCTTCTTTTCTCTTTCGATTCGCCTCAAGAAAGCATAGTATATAATCTGTGTAAAATATGAAAAGGGATTCTTTGATTTTTCTGGATTGAAGTTGTGAGCGTATGTTAAACAATTCTCTATTCCGTCACTTATCATTTCTTCCCTATACGGATAGTTGATAAAATTGGGTCTATAAGAAAGATGCTCTGCAATCTTTAGAAAACACTCTCCTATGTAGTTATTCACTGGAGGCCTGGGTTCTCCAGATTCCTCTGCTTCTACTACAATTACTTTCCATTCTTTTATTTCTTCGAAGAAAACTTCATTGTCTATGTAATGATTACTTTTTTTCGCCATAATGTATTATTCACTTTTTATATATTTTTTCCTTGACACGTTCAAATAAGTCTATACAATAGTATTGTTCTAATTAAAGGAGGAGGCCCTTTAATATACTATAAAGGGATGTTGATCTAGTTGAAATAATCATCTAAATCCTTACTCCAATCATACCAATTATTACCATACCCTATGTCTTCTGGGTCTGATTTTGGTTCTTTTCTTTTATTGGGCTTTTTATTCTTTTGTTTTGTGCGGTCTTTTCTTTTTTTATCTTTAGAAGGATTATGATTGATCTGGTCTATCATATCTTTAACATCTTCTAAATCCAACAAGCCCGCATCAACAAAGGTCATCAGTGCCTTTGGTGGGAAGAAAAGAGTCATAGAAATATAATTTTCCATATGCTCTTCTAAATTGTTTTCTTCTGTTGGATTTTCCATAAGAGGATTCATGGGTTCTGTTGGGAATTTATCTTTATTGAGATCCATAAGATCACTTAAGAGATTATTAAAATGTTCTGGTGATTCTTCTTGCTGAGACCCATTATAGAAATTGTCTCTTATAAAATCAAATAAATTGAACGATTCTTCATCTATAGTTTGGGTGAATGGAGTGTCTTCGTTTTCTTTTTCAATTTCGTATAGTTTAATTGCTTCTTCAGAAGGATCTAAGAAAGTTAGAATTTCTTCTTTGGGAATTTTAGTTGTCAATTGATCTGAATTACCCAACCAATTATGAAGAATAGTCATATGCTGCATTGCCCCAAATGAATTCTGCATAGATGTTGTATGGAATGACATGGGACGCTCTATGATCAGTTTGTTTTTTTCCTGACCACAAATAGAAGCAATAAGTTCTTCCCCATTCTTCAGTTTTAGGATTCTGTATGATGTTTTTTGTCCCATTTGCCCTCCTATAATCCTATTTCTATCCGCTCAAAATCAAATCTCTCATTATTATATATCTTAATCCGTTCGTTGAAGTGCTTGAGTGTGTGGTTCATATATTTCATATACCTCAAATCATCGGATATGTCGTATAATTTCACTTCTTCTTTAGAATCAGACTTCCTAAGCCCCCGGCCTATGGATTGGAGGACTCTAATAACGGATTTAGAAGGAGAAGCAAATATGATATTATGGATGTTCTTGAGATTTATACCCGTAGAACAAGTCCCGTAAGATGCAACTAATATCGCATTCTCTTCGTTATCAAATTTCCTTCTTATATCTTCCCGCATTTCTACGTCTGTTCCGCCATGTATTAAGAAACAAGGCTTATCCTTGTTCTGATTAGATATTGCATTATACAAGGGTTTTCCATGACTTTCAACATAATTAAATAAAACTAAAGTATTATTCTTTAAGTTTTTGGTTAGATTTATAATGAAATCGTTTCTTCTTTTGCTTTCTGTTAACCACTTGATCTCATCGTGATATTTTATTCTCTTGGTTTCATTTCTATCATCATGGTTGTATTGTAGGGTAATACATTCAATACGAAGGTTGGAAAGAATATTCTTATTGATGAGGTCTTTAGCAGAAGCCACGTTATAAACACGACCAAAAAGACCCTCAGTCACTAGTTTATGTGTCTTAGAATTATCAAGTGTTCCTGTTGTGCCTACTCTATAAGGACAGGCCCTGAGATGCTCCATAATCCCCGTTAAGGACTTTGCTTTGTATAAATGGGCTTCATCCCCTAATACTACATTATATTGGGAAAAGTACTCTCCTGGCTGATTGTAGAGGCTCTGCCACGTCGATATTACGACTCTCTTGTTTGTGTTCTTATCCGCTCCTTGGAATATCTTATAACAGTACTTTTTCACAGACCAATCGCTCTTGGACGAATAATCAGCAAAATCACTGAACATTTGGCTTACTAGATTGGTTGTTGGGACTATTATTAGAATTTTAGAATTATTTGGTAGAATGCTCAGATAGTACCTCACCAGAGCATATATGATAAGACTTTTACCAGACCCAGTAGCGGATAAAAGAAGACACCTTTCATGATTTATGGCGTGGTTGATTGCATCAATCTGATGATCATGCGGTTTAATATAATTACCATCTACAGTGGGTTTTAATATATTCTCTACAAATTCTTTTGTTTTTTCTAGTGTTAGTTTTTCTTGTATTTTAAAGTCGGATTTTACTGTGTAATTTCGGTCTCTTGCAAAGTCTAATAGGTAGGATATCAATCCAACATATAAGGATTTTTTGTGCAGATTGAATAATCTAATCTGGCCGTCCCACATTTTATTTCTGAATGCTGGGTGGTATTTGTGATTGGGAACCTTAAAGGTAAAAAATTGACTTAGTTCTTTTGCTATATCCTTTTCACAGAATATCTTCAAATAAACACTGTCAATTGTTTTTATTTCAATATCTGTCATTTATACACCTTGAGTAAATTTAATCCAATCTATGGCAGATCTGATATACCATTGGCGATTGTTTATTATCTTTAAAATGCTTTCTACGTACTTAACTTTTTCTTTTTGAAAAACAACTTTATGGTACAATTCAATATAGTCGTCATCAGATTCGATGAATTTATCAATATCAGTTTTTAGAACAGTCAATTGAAAAGGAGTCCACCCCAGATTATCAAGTTCTTCTTGGGATATTTTCCCTGTATAATATAACCACTTCTTCTTCTTTAGGACATTAAAATCCGATTGAAGTTTTTCTAATATCATTTTTTCGTCGAGGTAAATTATAAGATATTTATTGTGTAATTGTGGGGTTTTTAGGGATTCTGAATCGAGTTCAGATTCATCTATTTTTAAATCTTCAGTGACGATATTTTTAATATCTTTCAAGTTCATAGCGACATCCTTATTTTTATAATACCACGAAAAATAAGATTTTCAATTATAATGTTTTTACCGTATAGTAATTAAATGCGAACGAAGCAGTCGAAATGATTGCTATAGTGTCTGGAAGTGTTGAGTTAAATTCAATACCGCTTAAAGCAACAGGGAATGCATCATAGAATGTTATTTCTAAATTTGGTTTATATGAACTGCTCATTACAGTCAAGACGGCATTTGAGAATTTATCGTTATGAGGAATAGTATCCGATATATCATTCAGAATGCCAATAGATTGAATCCATTCGTAAACTTCAATCCAATTTTTCATATTTTCATCAACCATAAACGATACGTTTAAATTGTCGTAGTTATATTGCCCCGCTGGGGTCTTATGGGGAAGGCCAGCAGTTGTTGGAAATCTTGCAACATCAAATGCGATTCCTGGTAAATTTACTTGTTGACAAAAGTATGTTACTGTGGGCAATCGAGTAAATTCAAATTTAAAATAATTATTGGCCAGATAGTTATTATTATCTGGTTGGCGTGGATTTTTTACATAATCTAAATCAGGAACACCAGCAGTATATCCATAATTAGGCATTTATACATTCTCCTTTATATTATTTATGCAAAAGAAAAAGGGGAGTCCCGAAGGACTCCCCTTTATTTCTTAGATCATTCTAGAACAATCAAGTGTTCCAGAAGCCACCAGTGTGACCATGTAGACCAGCAACTGTGAAGAGTCGGTAGTAAACATTGTCAGCGTTACCAAGACCATCTCCAGAGATTGGAGTTGAACCCTTGGAGAATGGGTTGGCGACCATTCCATATCGAGTCTTAAACCCGATCTTTGGCTGGAATGTAGTTTCACCAACTGCACGCACCATCTGGAGCGGAACATATGGGCAGTAGAATATACCTGCATCGTATGGCGAAGAGCCACGATATCCGACACAGACAAAATCAGCACCCGATGGGACATAAGGATCAACATAGACCCGAGTCTTACCGTTCAGAACACCGACGAAGGTGTTACCGGTATCATCAACGTCCAGGTTAACGTTAAGTGCTGGAGAGATGTTAAGGAAACCACCCATTGCTAGAGCAGAAGCAACATCCGAAGAACAGATAACAAAGTTACCCTTACCTCTACGAGTTTTCTTGGCGATTACGTTGCATTCACGTTCGATTTGGAACATGAGACCACGGAAACGTTCTGCGGACCAACGACCATCCGAATCAAGCAGAAGATCATACGTACCACCACCAGTGACGAGATCACTGTGCTGGGCACCCGATTCTGCACTTGTGTAGATGGTTCGAAGGAGTTCACGGTTAATTTCAGCGAGAATTTCGGTGCTAAGAATATTAGCAAGTTCAGTCTCGGCGTCAAGACCATGAACAGCCTTGAGATCCTGTGCGAGTTCAGTGGTATATTCAGCCTTAAGAGCACGGGTTCTAGCCTGTACGGCTACGCGCTCGATGCTAAATGCCATTTCCTTGAACGGTGTACCGCTATCAACACCAAGACCTTCACCGGTTGCTGTGAGCATTGCACGGAAACCAGTAAGTGCTGGAGAATCCGTTGGATCGATGCCCTGTGATTCAGCAGTTGCAGCGCCTTCTGATGTGTTGCCTGCACCAGAGAACTTAGCAAATGCTTCCTGATAAAGAGCCTCTTTACCAGTCTGACCATCATATCTTGCACGCATGGCGAAGATAAGACCAGTTGGTGCGCTCATAGGCTGAACACCGGCAATGTCGTATGCCATAAGATTTGGCATAGAACGACGAACAAGACTAATCAATACTGGATCATAACCAGCAAGGTTGCCTGCACTGCCGACTTGGGGGTCACTGAAGTTACCACCCATGACGTTGGTTGAAGCGGCTGTTTCATGAAGAGCCTGCTCACGAAGAGCCTGCTCTTGATTTTCAAGAATAGCAGCAGTTACTTTCTTACGATAATTATCTTCGATTGATGGTAGTTCGTTGTGGTCAAGAACGGGTGTCCACTTTTCTACCAAAGCATCGAAGGGGGTTGTATCTGAAAAACTCATATTTTTCTCCTTATGATACCTTGTTGGCTTTTGAAATACGACTTAGTGTACTGACATAACCATCCATCTTAAACGATGGTTTAGTTGATTCAGTTATGATTGTTGGATCTGTACTTTCTTCGGTAAGTTCTTGAATGCTAGTAACTTCAGTAGAAGCATTACTATCAAAGTAACTTTCTCGAATTGTGATTAATTTGCTTTTAAATTCTTCAGCATCAATTCCTTCTGAAATGCTTTCAGTGAGAGATGCAAGACGTTCTACTTCAGTAGATGCTAAACCATCTGAAACTTCAGCAAACACTTCCATTTTCTTAAGGGTACTCATTTCATTAACGAGTTCCTTATTGTTATGAACAAGATTATTTAGTTCCTTTTCGAGAAGTTCATTCTGCTCAAAAAGACCATCAAGCAGTTCATATTTTTCAGCAGGAACGTCAATATAACTTTCTTCAAAAAGATTCTTTAAATTATTGATAAAGTTTTCAGTGACATCAGAACGAATCCCACGCTCAATTATTAATTCATTTTCCTTGAGCCATTGCTCAACGACGTAATTGAGGTAATCATCTAATTTTTCAGAGAGATCGTTTAGAATTGCTTCTGTTCCCTCTTGAAGTTTTGTTTCATATTTTTCATTTAGCGAAGTTTCAATAGCAGAAACTCTTTCAGAAACAACTGTTTCGAAGATAGTCTCAGCCTTTTCTTTAAATTCTTCACTGAGTTCTTCTCCACTAAAGAGAACTTCTAATTTATGTTCATTTCGAGTTTCTTCTTCATCAGGATCACCCTCTTCTTCTGAGGAAACAACAGAACCCTTGGGTTCAATTGATTTGCGATTTCGTACAACATCAGCATTTTCAGGATCTGGAAGCATTGGGCCTTTTCCTTCGGCATCGAAGGACGATTTGCCATCGGCATCCATTTCAACTTGTGCATCTCGACCACCTTCATTCATCTTAGAATATTTGGTAGTAATATAATCGGCAATTGATTTGACATTGCTGTTTTCTTCTTGATTCTTCTCTGACATACGGAAAAACTCCTTTAATTCATTTTATGTATAAAAATTAAACTTTTGATAAAAAGTCCTTGAACAAATTTAATGTTTTTTCTTCTAGCCTTTTTCTGCTAGTATTCTTAATTTGAGCATGATATTCTGCTATTGATTTTTCTTTTAAAATACCATTATCCCAAATCCATTCTTTTCCCTCCATGATGCCCTCAACGAAGGCCCCTGGAGCAGATGGATCTGCCACAATATCAATCGCAGAAAGCATGAAATCCTTTTGGACTTCGTTGATTCCCTCATTGTTCATTTTCAATGAACCCATGCCCCTAGAAGATACACCAAGTTTGGCACCCTCATTCATGAGGTTTTGAACAATCAACCCCATGGGAGTGTTCATAATCTTGGCTTTTCCGACGACATCGTTTCCAGAGCCGTTAAGTTCTTTAATCATATGTGAAACGCGGTCAAGATTAACTGTTGGGCCTTGCGGGTGGTTTAGTTCCCCAAGTGCTCTGCTTGTACATACATACTCTGAATTATATCTTTTGACTTCTTTCATCAAAATAGAACCAGGATAAACCCTCCCGTTTCTATTTTTTTGCTCTGCTTGCATAAAAATCCCATTGATAAAATAATTCTTTTCACCATTTTCTGCCTTTTCAGTCAGAAATTCAACATCCTCAGTCATTTCGGTAATTAGTTTCATTGGGAGACTCTCTTACTGTGAGTTCTTCTTTCCCTTTTCTTCATTTTTCGTTCTTTTTCGAAGTAGAATTTTTCTTTAACTTTTCGCTTCATTTCATCCGTAAGTTTCATATACTCATCTTTAGTCATACCAAAAATGGTTTCTCTTTCACTATAATCCCGCTTTGCTTCATCTATTGGGTTGCTATTTTTCTCGAACATAGTAGGAATATATTCTTTTTCTTTTTGTTCTAATATGTCAGACATTTTAGAATATAAAATATCCGTTATTGTTTGTTTAGCACCAATGATATTATCATCTAATACATTTTCAATTAGGTTTTTGGTTGATGGCATATCAGATTCCCCTTGAGTATTCTTTTGCAAAATTCGAAATTCTATCAAATGAATATTTTGATTCAAATATCATGTTCCTCAAAACTGTTTGATTTTCGAAATTTAGGCTATCGTGAAGATTTGTGATGTTGTTGACAATCCCTGGGGTCAATTTAACTCTAGAATCGTCTCCAATAGAAACTATAATATCGTTCCCCTCAGACAACACAGAATTGATAATTGATACAAAAGAATTGTTCTCTTCTGTGAATGTAGCATTCATTTGTTTTGCTAGTTCATATAGACTTTCTTCCATATCTGCATCTGCGATATCACCGACATGAACACTCGAACCTTGAACATTCATATCTTTTTTGGTGATGCCCGTGTTAAGAGCAGATTCGAAGAATTTTTGAGCATCATCTTCATCATTAAACTTATAAACACCGGTATTAATACCAGTTCGTCCATAATCTTCATCAATTTTATCTTCAAAGAAGAGATTCTTTGCTACTGTTTTTGATACATTATTCAGATAAAAAGAAGCCTTTTCTTTTAAAGCAATATCAAATGTTTCTGCAAAACTATCCATCTCGTCATGGGCTAGTGCTTCTAGCATGGTATGTGTTGATTTATTCATTTAGAATTCTTCCTCCGGTTCTGAAATGATCCCAAGATCTCTTTCCTTTTGGATTTGTTTATCCATTTCCTCTATCTCATCTGGATCCTGTTGTAAAACATTTTTTCGGACCCAATCAACAGAGTAGTACTTACCTATATATTCATTTACAATATTTAACATATCTAAACGTTCTCTTACGAGTTCGTTTTCTTTCATTTCCGAGAAATAATTGTCTTTATTCCAGGTAAATGATATATCTTGTTTAACAGTAATCCAATCGTTTTCTGTGAGAATGCCCTTAGAAAGGAGTTGAATTCTTAAAATGTCAATGAAAAAGGTAGAAAATCTTTTTTGTAGTTTATCGATAAACTTATAGAATTTAACTTCATCTCGGGTAATTTCAGCAGATCTTCCCATATTAAAACCATTTTCAGACTCTAAACGAGATATCGGGACGTTTAGGGATTTATATAATTTTCTGAGAAGATAATCCACATCCTCCATTTCACCGAGATTTTCGCCACCGGGCAGGGTTTGAATTTCAGTTCCTCTGCCACCCTCTCTTCGTGGAAGCCAATAATCTTCAAGCATATGGAGATGGTTTCGGTCATCTCGAACTTCACCTGTAGCAGAATCATATATCAATTTATTTCGATATTTATTCATGATACTTTTAAGATATTGTTCTGCTTTATGCTTCGGAAGATTTCCAACATCAATATAAAAAATTCGTCTATCGGGTGCTCTGGATATTCTATAAATCACAACAGCATCTTCAATTTGACGAAGCATATTTAATGGTCGCAGTGCTTTTTGGAGATATCCGACCACCTTTTTTGATGCAGAATCCACAACACCAGAATGGGTATATAAGATAGAATCTGTATGAATTTTAATTCCTGAACTGGTAGTTTGATAAATGGAATCCTTGTCGGTGTTTGTATAGATAAAAAATTCTTCAACATTATTTACCAACGGAACATTATTTTTAGCACCAGCGGCCTGTTTGGTTTCCACTTTTCTAATTTTCTTAATTTTGGTCGGATCGATGGGTCTTAATTCTAATATCCCCCTTAGAGGATTATTATCATCTATTATTATATGAAAATATAATTTACTATCGATATACCATCGTCTAAAAAGTTCATGGCCTTTATTTTTAAAGTTTAGAATACGAAGGATATTTTCAAATTCGTTTGTTATTTTTGATTTGATATTATCAGAAAGTTTAATATGATTGAGATTAATATCAACAATATCTTTACTTTCATCTGAAACTAATGCTTCATTTATAATATCTTCAATGGCACTATCACATTCTGGATATAGTGCCAGAGATCTATATCTGTTTATTAATTGATTTTCGTCTTTTATAGAACCAGCAAAATCAACATATGTTCCAAAAAATCCACCAGCGTCTATGGTGAATGCACCATCATAACTGTCAGGTGCAACAAAAGATTTCGGATCCGAAGCCTCTTGTTCCTTTTTACGACCAAAATTAAACCCAAATAATTCTATCGGCATATATCAAAAACTCCATAATTTTAACTACCACTATATGTATATCAGGGCCTGGGACCACTCGGTGCATCTGTTGTCCAGAAATCGTATGCCATACGAACATTCCATTGAACTAAAGTATTTGGGATGTCATGATTAAATTCAATTCCTGAAATTTCTACGGGCCAACAATTATGCAAAGTTATTTTCCGGTTTTTCAGGGCTTTATCCGCACCAGATTCTAATTGATAAATGCTCCAATCGGCATAATAATTTTGATTGTTGAGGGTGTTCTCGGCATGTTTGTTAATTAAGTGGGACCATTCGACGAATTTATTTCTTAGGTCGGAACCCTCTGCACCATTTCCTGGATCGTCAATAATAACAATGTCCCATTCTATGAAGAGTCTATCTCCAGGAACTTTCAATATTCTACCCCTATATGGGACAGGAATAATTCCAATTGTTGATGGAGGCATAGTTGATGCTTTAATCAGAAAAGTATTGCTATTGTCGATATCCTGAGGCGTTGATGTGGGAATTTTACCACTTACTTCAAAACGGTTTGGTCTGGATCCGCCTTTAAAATTACTTCTAAAAGTGCTTATATTTGAACTAGCAACCATGTTTCTCTCCTTTTAAAGTCAACTATTTAAATCGACTGCTGTATTCACGTTTGTGAATGTTATTTTAATAAAGTTAATTGATTTAGACGGTTTAATAAACACATCAGCAACAAATTGATTGGAATCAATTATATCCGAAGTGTTGTTACTTTCATCACAAACAACTTTATAATCATAGATTCCCCTTCGGGCCTTGATTCTATTCAGCAACGGAGATACCGTATTAACAAACGATGATCTGGTTCCTTCATCATTCATTTCGAACAGAAGAGATCGAGCAGCAGATCCAACAATTTTCTTTAGGTATATGAACAGTCTAGAAACGTTAATTCTTGATAAAGATGACGTAGAACCTGCTAGAGTTTTATCTCCAAAGAGAACAGTACCTTCACCCGGATAAACCACCACAGGATTAATGTCTGCATCGAAAAGAGTATCTTGTTCGGCATCAGTTGGATTATAGACTAGTCTGATTGTATTTAAGATATCACCACGTTTGAATCCTGCTGGAGACATCCAAGGATCAGCAAGTCTATCTGTTCTTGCTAAACATCCACCGACATCCGGAGCACAGTTCATTTCTAAAATATCAGATTCTGGATTTTTGCTTATGCCTAAAAATCTCTTTGCTCCAAAAATTGCAATTCCATATTCGTTATTAGGAATCTCGGAATCAGCGGCTGGCTCCGCAGGAACGCTATCGTTCGCAGCGGTCCCTGTTTCATATGGGAACACACCGACACAATCTTCTCGCAAATTTACTACCGCAGAAGCATTTGTTATATCTGTTGTATTTGTATAATATTTCGTACCAATACTAGCCCCACCCATAGTCAATCCTATTGATTGACTAGACATACAAACCACACCATCAAGCCCGACTTGTTTATTGGAAAGGGAATCTGTCGAAGAAACTGTATTTTCTTCATCACCTGTAGATCCAACAATAGCAACACCACCATATTGGAGGTAATTATGAACGGTCCACCATTCGCCTTCCCACGATCCTGTTGGTCCCTGGGGCCATCGTTCCATTCCAGTTCCCCCGGTGGCGTTACCTCCCGGAACATTACTATGATGCCATACTCCATCAGCAGTCATACCACTGGCAATTGGGTCTTGTGATGACAACTTTCCAAACCAATCACGAAGGTTGGATATTGTCATAATTCCGTTACTTCTTTCTGATGTCAGACCAAGATTTGAGATGAGGCCATTTTCACTAATAAATCCGGCTCGGAAAGCACCCCCCGACTCGGTGCCGGGAATTACAAAACTTTGGTCGTTGATTATGACTGTAACATTTGGTCTTGCCATTCAGATCTCTCCTAAATATAGTCACTATTATTTAGACAAAATGATATTTAGGGGACTTGAAACCACCTATCTTCCCCGTCCCATTCGCCGTCGTCTTTTTCGTTTCCTAATTCAATAAATCCAAATGGAGCCATTTCTTCGTTCGTTCTTTCCAGTTCTTCCTCGTAAATACCAGTTCGAACGTCTCCGTCTATCAATTCTTTAAAATAATCTTGTCTTGTCATCCAACTATAGATGACTAAACACATTACTAAATCGTCTGTGTGTCCATCATCTGCTTCAAATGATTGTTTTTTTGCAACAAATGTGGTCAATTCGTTGATTATTTCAATATCTTCAATTATTAATTTATCCTCTTCTATGAGACTTTTTAAAACAGAACATCCAATCTTTTTAACCGGGACACTTGTCGTGACTCCCATTTTCATATTGGTTCCTGATTTACCAAAACCAGAAGATATGGTTTGACCCTTTGCTCCTTTTGATGAACACTTGAGAATATTTTCATATTCTAGATCATAGTGAACAATATCTGCTACTTGACCGCCAATATCATTCACTTCAACCAACACGTAGGCATCGTTATATTGTTTTGCCACAGCGACAATGGCCGTAGGAAACACCATCGGGGAAACAATATTATTTCGGTATCGTGCTACTACTTTATGGGGCATTTCTGTAGCATCAATTACACAAAATGCACTATAATCATTCCCCTGGCCCCTAGAGGTATCTGCTGTTAGGAAGTATGTTCTGTCTTCTCTGGCTTTTTTATATATCCACAGACCATCATTATTCTTAATTAAAGGTTCGGAATATGTCAAATCTCTGAGTTTTTCGGATTCTATTAAAGTATTTTGGCTGCCAATAAATTGACATTCAAATTCAATTTTAAATTGATGCTCACTAGTGTTGGCAATTGTTTTCTTTTTCCAGGCTTCGTCTCTAAGAGGCCCGCCAGGATATTGCGGAACTTCGTTCCAATTTACTTCAATTGCCTTATATTCATTCTTTCCGGGCTCTCCCTCTTTTTTGGTGGCACCCTTCCAGAAGTAATAATACATATTTAGACCGTTTGGGGTGGACACCATGAATACTTTAGTTGTTTGACCGGCACTGATAGTCGGATATACCGAACTAAAGAATTCTTCCGCGACGTTGTTTGGAACGTGTCCGAATTCATCAAGCATTACGAGATTATAAGAACCACCACGAATTGCACTAGATGATGTCGAAGAAGCAATAATTTTAGAACCATTTTCAAGTTGAAGGGAGTTTTTATTCCATTCAATTATTCCTTGTTGCAACCACACTGGAATATATTCATATGTAAGTTTAAGCCTGCTTAAAATTTCTTTTGCTGTTGCTTGTTTATTTGCAAGAACAGCAACAGACATATTTTGATTGAATAGAATATAATGTAAAATGTACGAAATGAAAGTCAAACTCTTACCACTCTGCCTGGGAAGTTTTGCAATAACAAACCTGTTACCGTGAGCAATATCTACAATTTCTTTTTGATAATCATATAAATTGAATGGAATTAGACCTTCGTCCAATGACACTACCTTGATGTATTTTTCAATAAAATATTCAGGATCTTGTGAACATTTAACGTATTCTTCGACCTGTTCTTTCGTGAAGTCTATTTTCACACCGGCTTCTTTGAGGTTAACATTCCCCAAGTAGCCACCCTTTTTACTAACCATTATTATTGTCCGTTAAAGCCTTGGTTCTGCTTCGTGCCTGATTGATTAGGTCTTGAAGATCACTTGTTGAACCAACATAAATTGAATTGTTGTTTGTTTGGTTGATATTAATCTCTTCTTTATTAATTTCTTTCATTTGTTTATGAATAGAAATTAAGTCCTGATTAATCTCGGCAACATTTTTTATCATTTGAGATGCTACTTCATATGCTCTGGGAGAATCTCCCTCATATGCAACTTTAAGGATGCCTTCAATGGCATCTTTACCGGTATCAATCAACTCTCTCATATTATCTCTTGCAAGATCATAATCGGCGTTTAATTGTTTCTTCTTTAGATCATCTGTTACCTCTGGTGGTGTTTTGATTACCCGTACGGGTTTTATTTCCTTACCTTCAAATTCCACATCGAGAGCATCCGATAATTTTTCATTAACAGATTTCTTTTCACTCATAGAATACATCGCTCCTTTCACCAGCCGTAGACCCGGTTGCTCTCACTCTAACATCATGTGCATCATTTATACTTGGCCATGCATCTCCTGTCACACCAAATATATCAACATAAGAATCTAGAATAACCTTAGTGGTTCTTTCGGGACCATAAACATATGTTTTTGCTGTAAATTCAAAACTACTTATAATACTTCTTCTAAAATCAAAATTACCTTCATAGTCCTCGACTGTTGAAACTGAATTTAAAATAATAGGTATATCAACTTTTTTGTTTACTTCATTTACGTTTAAAGACACGATAAATTCTGGACTAAAATATGGTGTAATTTGTTCAATTATTTGTAAATTATCATCCATAGTTCGGGTGAATGCATATAGTCCAAATGTAATTGTGTATGGAACTTCTCTATAATTGAAAGTTGTTTGGGGACTGCTCAAGGCTGTTTTTGTTTTTCCCAGTTTGTTGATTTTTCTCATAGGATCATAGGAGAAATTTAAAAGATCAAAACCCAATCGAGGAAGTGATATGTGAACTTTCGTATTATCTGAAATGGAACTAGATTCTTGAATTCTTCTAATGAATTTTTCTTTTGGTCCATATGATATCGGAACTCTAATAGTTTCTTTTGTTGTACCATCAGAATTTTTATGAACGAGATTAATATCATTGAATAGAGAACCAAACCCAATGACGAGTTTTCGAATTGCTTCATTATAGAATTGAGTAAACATCAGTAGCCCTCTTTATATCCTTGTTAAAGTGTTGTTTCTAGTACCCGCCCTCTGAAAAAGGATCAACGTCAGTAAAATCAAAGATGTCTTCCATATCTCTAATTAACTCTATATTGTCATTATCACCAGCCGGTGCATTATCCTGTGGTTCTTGTGGAACAATAATAGTTGTGGTAGTCTTAGAAGATACTTCATATTCTGCATTAGACACAGCACCTTTAATAGTTTCATCGGTGTCAGTAGAGAACGAACCAGACACATTAGTGATTGTTAGTTTAGTTGTGTCTCCATCCCATTTGGTAGCAGTTGCCGTGGAAGTAGCATTCTCCAACAGCGCCGAACCACCAGTAACACCAATAACCTGATATACAGTTTCACCCTCAAAGAAATTCACATAGGTGCTAGAACTAATCCTATCCCCCAGAGTGAGTTCAATAGCAAATTTCTTTCTCTCTTCCTCTACGGTATCAATATCACTGATTCCGGTGTCAATCTCCTCCATATTATAAGTGAAGGTTTCACACGTTAGTTTGTAGGTGAATAGTTTTCCTAATTGATAGAATGGATTTTCGTGTTCAACGAAGTTGATTTCAAAAAGTGTTTTGCTCAAAGGAAAGTAAATTAAATCTCCTTCTCTTGGCCGGGTGATATTTTCATATGCACCGACTGCATTTTCAAAACGTTTTCTGGATACCTGTAAAATTATAGAGTCTTTTATTTCTAGACCAAACTTTGCGATTAAATCACCTCGTCCGGAAAATCCGTCTATCGATTCAATATACATTTCAATTTCGTAACCATCATCGAACTTTGAAATATCATCCTCACCGAATAGGGTATCCTCATTCACAAGAGTTCGGGGAATATAGATCATATCCTTCCCCATCATCTTTATGATTTCGATAGTTATATCTTCGGTGACGTTTTGTTCACCAGAATATTCTTTAAAATATGGGTTGCGAGCCATTTATGATGTTCTCCGCTTATCCAGTCATAAAATCAATGGGAAGTTCAACTTCAGATTTCATTTCTTCTCTAATTCTCAATACTTCTTCTTCTCCCTGTGCTATTAATTGATCTCCATTAAATGAAACACCACCAGGCAATTGAACTCCTTGGAATTTTGAAAGGTTTTGGCCCCATTGTCGTTTTACCAATGCCGTGAAGTATCTTTTTAAGTGACGGTCGTTCCATATTTCTGGGAACGTGTTAGGATCTAATTTAACGTATGCATCTATTATTAAACTTTCCCCGGCATTTAGTTCCTGTCCCCAATTCATGTCTATGTGTAATTTATTAGTAACCTTACTGAACCTGATATTCTTTTCGGGCTGAAAGAAATCGGTCAGCAGGCTAATGTATCTTTTTGTCGAATCGTAACTTGCAAGCCCCATTGAACTATTACCACCCAATCCTCTGTTAATTCCAAAATAATCCATAAGAGCCATTTGATATCTTACGTCAAACATGTTAATATTTGCAAAATCACCAAATTGAAATATCTTTGTTACAGTCACAATATCTTGTCCGGTTGGACCATCTCCACTAAAACCGTTCACTGGCCCGAGATTATTTGTGTCAATGTAGTTGTTTGCTACATCGTCTGCTGTGACGTTATATGTGAAATATGCCTTTTCCACGCCATCGAAATGTCTTTCAACGAAATAATCCAAGGCATCGTCTAATCGATCCTCGGCTTGTTCGTAATCAACATTAATTTCAACAACTGGATAACCTAGAGTTCTAAAAGCATATTCTATAAGTGTTTCTCTTGAAGTTGGTCTTGCCATATAAAATCTCCTATTATATGTATAAAACAACAAGCACCCCTACAGAGGTGCTTGTTGCTTCGTGATAATAAAATATTTTTCTTTATTCTTCTTAATTTTGCTCTATATTTTACTTATTTTCCTCTTTTTTCTTCTTTTTCATTTCTTCTATTTTTCTTTTTTGGGCTTCTGCCATTCTTTTTTGTGATTCTTCCATTGCTTTTTTCTGTTCTTCTGTCATTTCGGGTAGAGTTACTGGAGTTCTTTCCATTTCTTTGTAGGAAATATTTTCGATGTAATGTTTTCTTGTTTCAGGCTCTTCTGCTTCTTCTGGGGTACTTGGTCTGTAGTTAGTAAATCCAGGCATTTGAAGAGGACACGTTACTTTTGGATAATCTAATTTACTATATTCATTAGAATCTGCAATCAACCAAGTTCCTTTTCGGTCTCCACATCCACACGCACCACAATATTTCTTTCCTTCTCCACCCTCAACTTCACTCGGCAATAAGTGTTCACATGGGGGAAGTTCACCGTTCATGTGTTCATTTCCTATACAACTCAAAACTCTTAATTGTTTGGTTGCTCTGTTGATCTTTTTATTGCCAAGTCCTCGGGAGGTGAGAGAGGTGGCAAAATTCTGGACCATACTCATTTTCTTTTTAAAGAATCCCCCTTGATCCGGAAGATCTTGTTCTTTAAATTTCTTTTTATTTTTACCACAGTTGCACCCCCTTTCTTTGGACGCTTCGCCTGGAAGTGGGGTTTGATTCATACTTTCTTCCATATTAATAAAACTCTCCTTTAGAATTTATAAAATGATACATTAAATAATACAATTGTCAAGGACAAATTTAACACTCATTATATTTTTTACAGGGGCTATTTGGAGAATTTGAATTACAATCGAACCACATGCATCTATGTAATTCAGTAACAAAAAGTTTCTTTCTAGAAGTATTTTGATTATTGGATGTTTTTTTGTTTTTTACTATGGAATTCCATGTTTGTTTTTGTGATGTGTCTAAATTAGAAATATAAAACTCAGATGGGAATTTATTCGATATGTCGATAAGCCTGTCAAAACAAAAACTGTCATGTGTACAATTTAAAACTTTAACATTATTTTCATTTTCCCATCTACATTTTGGTGTAGAAATACAGAACCCCTTAGGATAAGAATAACAATTATCACAGCACGGTGTTGTTTTATCGCACGATTTATAAAAATAATTCTTTCCAAACTCACCAAAATCTGATAATTCTTGTCTGGTTGCAGAAACATGAGTTCCATACCCAGAAGAATTTAAACCATCTGAATTTATAAATTCATTATTTTCAGAATAATCATCAATAAAATTTTGGGGATTAAATTCATTATCAGATGCAATAATATATAAATTCGTAGATTCTATTTCTACACCAAGAGGATTTTTCTGTGGTGTAGAAATCCCACCCTGTATTCCACACTGTTCGCACGACAATTGTGCATTATTAGAATCAGAAATTTCAATTGTTATTATGTTTTCTTCTTTAGCGGTTGAGTTTATGTTTGGTAGCCATTTTTTCTTATGAACACATGCGATGGCTTTAATGTTTTCTATGGTATTTAATAGAATATAATGATTTTCTAATATTTCATCTTGTACGTATATAATATCTCTACCGCCAGATTTGTCCCGACACTCTCTGTTGTCCATGACTGACATACTCGGAGACACATTAAATGTATTATATGTGTCGTGTTTTTTGAGAGTATATCGACAGCATGTTGATTCTTTTAATCTTCTATTTTTAAGATCAAAATATCTTTTTTGGTTCTTCTTTAATTTGTCGATTATTTTTTTGTTTTTCATTATTAGCAATCCGGTGTGCCTTGTGTACATGGAATATTAGCGTCATCGCATGATTTAAATAGGTGCATTGATGCATATTCATCAAATAAATCGTAGCAGTTTTTTACTATAGACTTCCCGGACAGCATCACACAATTTCCATCGCCGCAACATGCTCCCCACAATTGACCATTTTCGCATTCATCATCTTCATCTGTACATTCATCACAATTATAGCAATAATTTTCATTATTATCACATTGAGATGCAAAAGGAACACCCCCAGCATCATAACAATTTTGAGGTGTATCATAATACATGCAAGTATAATTTAAACAACAATTTGCATCATTACCACTACCACAATTATTATCGCATAACGTTAGATTATTATAGAATGTACCATTGCTCTCATTGCATTGTTTTTGTGTCATTGCAGAACAATCAGAATTAACACAGCAATAACCCCATACATCGTCGCATGGCGTCGAAGCACACGGCACACCATCACCGTAATACGAGCCTCCGGCGTTGAAGCACTCAGTCTCGGTCAAAGTCTGACAGGAAGTGCCGACACAGCACGCTCCGTCGGGGTCTGAATTACACAGAGAGCAATTTTCAACACCAGAGTAGTATGTTCCCTCATGCACCAAAACACATACGTTTTCATTCAATCCAGTATAGCAATCTGTCTCGGTACAACAAGTAGATGTTATTGGACATGTAACATCACCACATTCTGTCAAATTACCTTGCCATTTACCACCACCCTCTATACATAGAGATGACTCATCTAGTTCGACACAATTTCCTTCTGTGCAGCATGCTCCGGTTGTGCATGGTGTTCCCCATGTAACACCATCAGCGTCTATACATGTGCTTCCTTCACCGAGCCAGGTTGTATTAGAACCAAGATAACCATCATCACACAAATATTCATGTACTATAGCACAATATGTTGGATTATATGGGTTATTTATATAAATTCCAGGAGTGTAGCAACATGCGCCCAACGGGTAGTCGTACACAGAAGTATCGCAAACACCGTTAGAACATTTAGCACAATCGACTACTGATTTTTTCTCTGCGTCATTGACTAATCCACTCCTCCGCGTACACAGGCCGCCGGGTCCAAGCCAAATGCCTCCAATTTCATCTTCACAATACGACCTTGTAAAAAATGAACGGCATGAACGGCTGGTGACATCATCTGTTTGAGAAACTATTGGCTCGCAATCATCAATACAAGCCCAATCATCTATATTAGGATAAATACCTGAAAGTTCTGAACAGACTTCTTTGTCTGCGTGAACGCCCAAACCGTTTGATCCACTGTTGCCACAACACCAACCATGTTCCATATAACATTTACCATTTAGACAGCATTCTCCAAGTGCATAATCTATTGGTTTTGGTTTTCTATATTTTCCAAGACCTATATTATCCATGGGACCACTTTGATCTTTTGCTGGGTATATTGCTATAGGTGGACCAGCCCAGAACGAAGAATGCAGTATGGTTCTCCAATCACCAACTTCTGCATCATCCCAAAAGCAAAATTCATTAATACTTGTTTCAAGTTTTTCAGGCTGGAGTATTACATCTTCTGAATTATGTAAAAATGAATTCTCATCAACAAACTGCATACTACCATACGGAATAGAAGGTGTGGCCAAGCCCCCTCCGGCAAAGTACATAATCTCCCAAGGCAATGAATTATAAAATATTCCTGTCATTTGACAGCAACCAGTACAACCAGCACACGATAAGCAATCTATGTCGTCGGTATTTATCATATCCCCATATCGACTACACCTCTGATCAGTGTGTTCCCAATCCTCCCCACCGCCACCATCATAATAACCTATATCTAGCCATGAGGTTCCAAAATGAGGGTGTAGATCCATGCAAGTTTCAATAGTCATGAGATCACCACAACTACAAGTTCCTCTGGTAGGATCTAACTTAGAATCAATATCATCCCCCTCTTCAACCCAACAACATGTACCAAGATCATCAACCAAACAGTCGAAAATAGGTAAATCACATTCAACAGAACCATCACTGCAACATGTAGCATCATTTTCTGATATCATATTTCCACTACAAGCGCTCGAAGGAGATGGCGTTTGGTTAACAGGATCACAAGTATCACAGCCCCCACCCGAATTGGCATATGTGTATTCCTCACAGGAACCATCGGAACAACAATACGTTCCTTTGTGGCAGGGGCTATCATCACATGATAAACCAGCATGCCATATTGCATTATTTGGGTCATTGTTATATACTAAACATGTCGTTTCGTCATATGGAAAGCACGAAATATCACAAACAGAATCACAATTTCCTCTGGTATGAACACAACAACATCCATCGGAAGAAATATCACCACATTCTAAATTGCTTATAATATCTAAAGGAACTTCATTTATAGAAGTAAACCTTGGAGAAAGTGGCACACCATATTTTCCACTATAAAGATAATCATATGAGACACAATCATACCAATTATCGGTTTCAATAATTCCATGCGTTGATGTACAACAAACAATTTTATCAAGGTCAGGAGCGGTTGGTGGGTTAAAAATACCCATCATAAATTCACAAGCACCTCTTGTGTAGGTATTCGATTCGGGTGTTGTGTTTCTTGTGTTCCAATTAACGTCATTTTCAATACCATCAAAGAAAATCAATGGTGATTGTTTATTTATTGTTGATGCCCAGCGTGCATTTGGAGGAAGATAACACTCACCAAATTCAGCACAAGATGTACATTCATAGTTAACAGAATATTGAGGGTAATTTTCTGGATGACAGTCCATACAATGGAATATATTATCAGGTTCATTTTGATTTAAGCATATCGATCCCTCTTGATTTGAAGAATCCGCATACAACAATTGAGGCCATCCATCATATTGTAAAAATGAAGTGTCATATGTTTCGTTGGTTGCTCTGTTGTCCAATAAAATACTGAATGTTTCTGTTATTGGGTTTTCGGGAACTCCAGTTTCCTCTATTTGAACAGCACTATATGTGCAATCATTATCACCGAAAGGACAAGAACAGGGCGTTCCTCCGCCCTTCCAAGTTTTATATTCTCCTACACATTCTTCTTCTTCTGTTTCCTCACATGTTCCATAATATTCATCACAGCATGCACCTAACGCAAATAGTACTTCACAATCAACATCAAAGCATGACCTATTAACATTAAAAATTCCGCCCTGTTCAGAGCAATATGTTCCGCTTGATTCTATGCAATTAAATTCATTCAAACAACAAGCACCAAATTCCTCACATCCGCACAACAAATCATTATCACAATCGGAACCGTGTCCCATGAATATACCAGCACATTCGTATTGGGTTGAAATTATACATTCGTATTGTTGTATATTCCCCCATAATGTACAACAAGCACCCTCTAGGGGAACATGATCACAACAATCAACAACACCACAAGTGGCACCAGGAATCCACGTTCCATCCAAGAGTTGACATTGTAGTTCACTAATACATCCATGGGGCGTTCCATCTTGTAGTGTTGGCTGAACGCAAACATACTCGTCTTCAAGAGAATCTTCTGTTTCTATATTTACACAACAAGCACCCTGTTCATCACATGGGTCACAACAGAAATCCTCTCCTACTATATCGCAGTCAATACAATTGCTTGTCTCGTCGCCGGGAATTGGAGCAAACGACCTACAGTCGCAGGGTTCACCACAGGGGCAATCCTGATCAGGTTGGCAGTACCCGCAGCGGCAGCCACAAACATCGCCCGGCTCGCACCCCCCCGAAGTACACGGGTTCTTATAATCATTGGGATCGTCACAGGCTCCACAGGCGACGAAGACATCATTCGAGATATTATCACACGAATATTCAGGATTGTGCTCGTAACATGTTATGAAGTACCGGTCCATCGAGCCTCCGGTGCACCCTTCCGTCTCATCCGTTACTGCTTTATATTCATACCACTGCATGACTTGGTCACAATCACAAATCCCGACACCATCTTGACACACATAGGAATATTTACAACAAAAACCACAACCTAACGATGTATTGCATTCATCGTAGGATAAACTACTACACTCTCTGGTGCTATAAAACGAATTACCACCGCCGTCACATATAAATCCCGTTTCTTCGGAGCATGTGTGTTCACAGTCTGTATTTGTTTTGTCGCAACACGCCCCCACAGAACATTTTTCAAATTCAGAACAGGAAACATTATTTTTAAATGTTCCTCCTAAACTTAAACATTCTCCTCGGGTCATCAAATTATCAGAATCATCAGTATCTTTACATGTTATATCACTAGTGGAATTAATATCTAAGCAACAAGAACCAATAGCATTTAAATCACATATGTCTCCGCCGCATTGTTCCCCAGAATAAAACACACCACCAAGAATATCACAATGGTGTTCATTTGGAACTTCTATACATTCTTGATCTACACAACATATTCCGGGATTTGTTACATCACACCAACTACAATTTGGACCCCATTCATAATCAAACCAAACACCGGGTCTACTGTCACAATAAAAAGAAGTTACGTCTCCAATACACACACCATCGTTTGCGCAGCACAAACCCTTTGTAGGACAAGGGATTTCGGGCCAAAATGTTCCACCAAATTGATAACATTTTGTGTTCAATATGTCATCAAAACAATCTCCACCAAGACAACAAATTCCATTTAATATTTCACCATCATCACCAAAACAACTCAAAGAGCAAGGACTTAATAAATTAAATGTTGGATTTAACAATTCAGAAATACAATAATCATATGTCACATAATCAACACAAGCATCAAAATATTGCTGTGATTGTTCATCATATTCGGTGTAGCAACAAGAACCAATAGAGGCTTCTATGATTTCACAACTCTCTTTTTCGTGATTTTTAGAAACTAGAACAATTTCCCAATCTTCGTTGGGTTTTCTGGTAAAATGAAGAACATTTAAACCACAACCTAACGATGTATTTTCTTCAATTTTAAAATCAGAAGGAGTGTCCCAAATTTCGTTTCCATCTATTAGTGCAGTAAATGATAGATATTCATCACTTCTAAAATCTCCAGTAACTCCTTGGATACCAATTGGTGTTTGGATTTTTATAATTGAGGTGTTGGTAATGTCTAGGAAAATTCCTTCGCCTCGAACACAAGGACCACCTAAACAATCTCCCCCGGTTATACCAGCCCATTGTGTTTTTTCAATTGAATTGATTAATAGTGTATTTAGTGCATACGGGTTTAATGTATTATTAAATTCAAAATCCATGACTCCACTAGAAGAATCATAATCAAGAAGAGAAGTCATTGCTTCGTCTTGATTGGACGAACCATCAGTCGAAGAAGTTATTATAACCTTTTCGTTTTCTAGTGTACCATATGCTGAATTTTGAGCATCATTGTTACCCACAATAATAATAGCATCGTCTTCTTGTAATACTTCAATAGAACCACTTCCGGTAATGCTCTTAAAATAAAATGTGGTTCCAGAACTTCCAATCAGTGCTTCTTTAAAAATATCAGCACCAGTATTACCCGAAGGGATTTCAAATGTTATACCATACGCATCATATATGGAAATGTTTTCTGCTGTCAATCCGGACAGTCCAAAGGTAACACCATTTGACAGTTCTAAAATTAATAAGTTTTCTGTAGTTTCACCGCCGATAACATAAAAACCAGTAGGCCCAGTGGGTCCAGTGTCCCCAGAAGGACCAAGATAAGGTCCAGTCGGTCCTATAGGTCCAATTGGACCAGTGGGTCCGGTTGGACCATCAACTGACCTCGCATTGATGCGGCTACTTCCAATATAAACCATAAATAGAATTCCAAATGTTATTAATTATTTAGACAGCCTCTCATACCATCATCTATCGAATTGTCGTTTTTCCATGAATTTTCTTTATTATATTGTTTTCTGGAAATACTAATATCTCCCGGATCATAATCGTTTATCCATGTATCTGTGTCTGCTGAATATACTAAAACTCTTCTAACTAATCTTAGTGCAGCAACTTCCTCATCACGAAGTGGGGTAATTGTCATACCTTCACATAGGCTTTGGGAATCATATCCACAATGATGATGGTTTAGTCCGGGATGGGGATATCCATTAAATATTTGACATGACATCCTGTGGGCATTCCCAGCCTTTCTTCTTATTTCATCTTTATCTATATTTGAATCGTCGGAGGGCAGCGAATTCCAAATGGAATCAAAATCATTAATGTGATGATAACTTGGACCCATATTTCCGTCATGTCCCTCAAACGAATCCCAATCCCAATTAAATTTCATATGTGTTGGTCGAACATGACTTCCATTAAACGGATTGACGTACCATCGGTCAGCACTTGTAGAAGACCAATATGTATCTTCTACTAGAGGTTTATGACCATTACCAATCAGTTGATTATTTAAGTTGGTGTTTTTCGTAGCCCAATAAACATAATTTAGTTCTGTGAGACTTGGGATATACCAATCCGAATAATTAGTTTGATAATCAAACCGTTCTCCGTCGTTCATTACTCCCGTGTTGTTAATGTTTGAGACATTCCACAAACAGGAATTGTTTTGGTTAATCGTTTCCCAATATTCCTGATACGATTCTTTAAATTGTTCTGAAGAATTATTAATATCTGTTGAAGAAACGGAGTCAGGCCAAAATGAAGCATTCCATCTTTCATAATCTTTACCATCTCCAAAGAACCATAAATTTTCTTTATATGATGTGTCATCAAACATTCTTGTATTTAATAAACCATCATATTCCGTTGTTTCAATTATATCACCAACAAACGAACCATCTTCATTTATATTAGCATTCTGCATTGTCCCCCAGTTTAACATATAATTGATATCAGAATCAATTTTATTGGGGTTTACGATATCAACGGGAGATAACACTAGAGCCCAGCGGCGATGTAGTTTATCCTTTCCGTAAATTTTATTTGCAAAGTGCGTATAATGAGGATTATGTGGATGGATCGGGTTGTTTCTTGTTCCTTCAGTCCAACCATATAGAGACATTAAAGAAGGATATATCTGTTCACCCTTTGAATTTATATCCCATTTGTTATGTGTATTACAATATGAACTGTATGGAGTTTCAACATAGAAATCTTGATAATAACCTTCACCGGGCGATACGTTATATCCATATGGACAACCATAAAGATATGGATAGTAAACATTATACAAGAATTGATTATCGCCCGAAGGAGTAGCACAACGGGAATCAAAATCTGGTTTAAAAGAACAAATATCATAATCTTCAGAATAAAGATTTGAAACATGATCAGAATTAGTTAGTGTGTATGAATATACTACATCAGGGGCAATGTGATTTTCATACGGATTCCAACCATAATTAATATCTTTATTTTGTTCTTCTGGGGTCTTGCTGTAAAGGTCGGAGTAGTTTTTATAATTTTTACCATTAGACAATTTTGGACCGGGGTTATCAGAATTGATGTCTAAAGATTCCCACTCCATTCCGGGGAGATATTTGATGGTATCTCTAGAATGTTTTTCGATTTGTTTTTTAATTTGACCTTTAGCAAGAGGATATCGATGGTCACCCAACACATCTCCATAATCACAAGTATCGTCATGACCAACATAACCGATAAAATAACCACCCAATTCTTCGTAGTATTTGCCCGGCACATACTGAACAGTTTTCTCTTGTCTTTCGTTTGTTAAACAAGGATTGCAATTTGGAGTTTCTGAGGAGAATGGATTCGATGACCTACTACCACCACTTCCGCCTGAATATTGTGAGCAGGGAGAACCAATACAAGTTGGTAATTGAGAATTAAAAATACCACCTTGCACAAAACATTCATTCTCCGTTACATGAACACAGGTATAATTTTCTCCTTCTGAATCAGGAACACAGCATGCTCTTTTTTGGGTATCTCCTGGGAAGGAGCAGCATTCAACACATCCCGCATCCATATAGTCTGGTGTGCAGCATAAAGTATTGAAACCATAAAATGCCCCACCCGTCTCTGAGCACATCGGCGGAGACATTTGCATGCATCTTTTTATTCCTTCTGGTGTTGTGGGGCAATTTCCTTCATCATCACAAGGAGGAACTTCGTTGTGACAACAAGCACCTGTTTGAAGTCCACCAAAACAGCAAAGGGCATCATTGCAAATCATATCATACCACACACCACCAACACCAATACAAATTTCTTGTGTAAAGTTAAAGCAACTTCCTTCGATACAACAAGCATTATTTTCTGTACTACATGGATCAGGACATTCGAATGTACCACACGGAACTGATGCAAATGATCCCTTCAGAGTGTCACAGTTATTTTTTGTTGTTGGGTAACAACGTCCCCACAAACAACAACTACCACTCGAAACACAATCCGGTCCTTCTGGTCTATTATAACAAGAATTTAAATCAAAAACACCACCAACAGAATCACAATATGCATCAGTTACATAATCAAGACAGAGATGGTCTATAGTTTCTTCGTTATCATCATCAGTACATAAACAACAAGAACCAAAATTATAAGAATATGGTGTTAGAAATGGATCTGTTATTTTTTCAGTCTTCTTGAAGTAATATACTTCTTCACTTCCACCAGAAACTCCTAAATTAATACCATATGTGTTACCGTTGTCTCCATAATGTGAAAATGGTATAGATCTAAATTTTTCGGTGTCTGTAAAGTCATTTGTGATTTCATGAGAATTTGTTGGTGGTACTGCGGGATCAGAAATGATATTTCCGCTTGAACTGTCTTCTCTAAATTCTCCTGCTAAATGATATAAATTTCCGTATGTGAAACCAGAACCCAAATGATCAAATTTAGTATATTCGTCTGTTCCCTGAGCACTGTTCCCACTGTTCATATACAAGAAATTGTTTGCAGTATTACCAATTATACCATATGTGTATTCATTACCATGAATAACAATAGTGTCTGTGGACGAATCGATTGTTAAATCACCAGAAGAATATATTCCCCGAAAATATGCAGTTGAACCAGATGTTCCTTGAATTACAATTCCATATGTGCTTCCTTCTTTAGTACTTAAAACTTCGATAAGGGCATCATTTGGATCTCCGGTTAATCCCCGAAATCCAGTAGTTCCAATGGTTGTTCCATCTGTCAATTCAAAGATAACTTTATCGTTACCTTCACTAGTAGCACCAATAATACCAATACCCCTTGGTCCCACTGAACCCGTTGTACCAGTATAACCTGTGGCTCCGACAAGACCAGCAGGACCAGTGTTTCCGGTTGGTCCCATTGCTCCTATGGTTGGTATTGTACTACTTCCGTTTATCATTATTGATTAATCTCTTTGTTTTTGTCCTTCAATAGAGGAGGAATATTCCATAAAGTATTCCCATCGCCAGTTGCTCCATAATATCTAGTATCACAACGAATCAAACGAATGGGTCTAACCTTACAGGTTTCTTCTGTTCTTTTCTTTTTCTTGGTTATGAAATTGTTTGAAATTCCGTTTAGATCAAAATTCATACTCCAAGCAACGCTTCCGGCGACCATATCGTTTTCATTTGTGAACAAACCCTCATGGGGAAGTGTTGGGAACACATTTGTTAATATGTTTATATTATTTTCATCAAAAGAACCGGTCGATGACCAATGATAACCCCCCAAAGGAATACCATCATTTTTCATTAGTTCTATATTTAAGTTAAATCCGTGTGGATTATCATCATCCAATAAGCAATGTGCTGCTAAGAATGAAAGTTCATCATAACTGGGGATATACCACCCTGAAACATTTTCTGGGTTTCCTGTTATTCCTTGTGAGTCAGATGTTAAACCATCATCTAATAGACGAGTGGCCCGAATTGCAGAGATATAATCTGAAGTTAATCCAGGACCAAAATCGGATGAGGAATATGAATACTCTCCTGTATATCCTTCATGGAGAATATTATCTGCTGAAACCATTCGAATTGAATTATAAAGACCCCAGTTTCTGTGCCACATACCATTTGCATTTTGGAGAGGTCGAGTTAGTAATTTTTCATATGGGTATTCACCGTTAGCGTGTGCTTTTTTCTTACTCGTAAAGGTATTAGAAACCACATCTTCCAACGAGAGGTGTCCTTGTTTATAATTGTACCAAAATCCCTCTTTATAATTTAAGAATCTTTTATGATAATCAAGCGAAATATCATCATATTCACCATATTGGTTATATAATGGTCCCCAAGAACTTCCGTTGTTGTTCCAATAGAATTCTGTAGTAGCACCCGAAGATTCTGGGTATGTCACAACTTCACGGTCTCCCGTTATTGCAATAGGTTCCATCGAAACAATCATTAGATATGAATCTGGATTTGTTATGGTTTCCTGAGAGTATTCTGATTGGTCCAACGAGAATCCATAACCGTGATAATCGTGTTTATTAACATACAAACCACCACTGACCCCATTGCTCCCATTAAGGAGTGATCTATAATCGGTGTTTCTTCCACCAAACGCAGTGGCACCAAAACACATACTTTGACCGGGTTTAAACATTCCAACCACCATACCACCAGCATACAGATCGCCAGTCTGTAATGGTATTCCATCAACCAAAAACGAACATTCTTCTCGGCTTAAATTACCTTTGACGGAGGGACAACTAATATAATCACACGAAGATCCAGCACCCGCAAACAAACCACCACCTTTCATGCAGTCTGTATATGAATAATTATCATAACAAATTTTATCTATACAACAACCTCCTGTTCCAGAAGAACAGGGGGTTTCCTTGTTGCTCGTGTCCCACTTATAAAGGCCATAATCGTTGCTTTGACAAGGAGTGCCGGTTTCTCCAAAAAAGAATCCATGATCCATGCAAGTTTCTAATATTCCATTGACACAGTGTCCCAGACCATCACAACAATATCCCATTTTAATCTCGGTGAATTTACAATCCGTGTCTGTGCATTTAACCCCATCGCCGTTATACACAGCAACATATTCATCCAACAAATCAAAATTTATACATTCGTTTGCTGTAATATTATCATAGCAAATGAATTTTTCTTGAGAACCAACTTTTCGTATACAACAGGCTCCTCGACCATAGCAAATGTTTCCAGTATTTCCACTATTTCCTGTATATCCACATGTAGTTCCGGAACCATAAAAATACCCATCGCATAATGATTGTTCGATATGAATACAATCATCAATTCCTTGGCAGCATGCTCCAGTACTACCTAAATTACTAGCATTTGCCGAGACTGGTTTACAAGAGAATAAAGAATCTTCGTCGAATTCCCCGTTTCTATAAACGGGTATCCCATACCAAATGTTATTTTTTGAAAAGAAGTTTGTAATATCAATCCCACCACTAAAACAAGGTTCCTTTTCAAACGGGAATATAACATTTTGACTAAATCCAACTTGAGACGATCCACTAACACCATCAGTAACCAACATAAATGTATTGGTTTGGGTCCGGAGATGTTCAGGAGGCGATTGTATATCAAAGAAACACGCTGCATACTTATCAGAAGCAGAAATGCCCCAACTCACAGAATTATCTAAGCCACGAATATCAAAATATACATTATGATGATTTTTAATTTCTGATGGAAACAATTCTACATTTAATGCAGTCAACCCATCTATTGAATTTTCTCTGTCTTCAACATAATAACCTTCTTCGTTTGTTGGATTCTTAGTTGTTCTTTCTTTATGGGAAAAATATTCTGCAAAATTTTTATTAACAAGAGTTAATGGTGTTCTTGTGTTTTCTTCTGATGGATTATATCTTGTTCGAGGAATTCCCGTAATTATTCCAGAAGAATTAACACCAATTATATTTCCAGTTTCTCCGCCCCCCGTTACATTAACATAACCAAAGGTTCCCCTATCGAAAATAATTTCAATCCCTTCTTCGTTTGTGTGGAGAGAGACATCACCCGATGAACCAAGTACCCTTAGTGTTAACGAATTTGTATCGACACTCTCTTTAAATAATGTAGCCCCGGCAACACCAGAAACATTTTCCCCAGCAACAAACAATTTAACTTCATTGTTGGGAGGACCAACAATTTCATTATTGGTGGTCACACCAAAAGTAGTACCATCAGCATTTATGAATGTTGTTAATACTCTTTGGTTAGAATCTAAAGTTATTCCAACAATTGAAGGACCGGTGGAACCAGTGGATCCAATATCAAATCCCATTATCCCTCCAGGACCAGTTGGTCCTGTTGGCCCTGTTGGTCCTGTTCGGCCTTTTTCTATGTGGTAATAACTACTTCCATGGAATATAGGCATAACATTATCCAATCACTCTTGAATTTAAAAGAGCAACGTCATCTTTCAAGTTACTAATTTCAAGAGCAATATCGTCGATTGTTGGTGTTGTAGCAGAGGTATTTGTTGTTGATGCTGTTAAGATGTCTCTAACTTCTAATTCTTCTACAGAAACTTTACTAGGTACATAGACTGCTTGTGTTGTCTTGATTCGTAGGAGGGGAACCATCTGAATGGATGTTGGAGAACCAAAAACATCAATTATACTATCGCTTGTTGATTTATATTGGGGTGTGAAAAATTTGGTCATTCCGTTTGATTTTGCTTTAGATGTTGATTTATGAATTGTAATAAAAGAATTTGAACTGCTGAAATTGTCCTCAGTTGATTTCTTTTTAATTTCATATTTGTTATTAACCAAATCAACATTTTCAATTGTTCCTTGTGTTTTAGAAGTTCCTGTTCCTTGTGATATGTTTTTACTTTTGTGTGACAAATTAGCATTATATTCCGAAGTAAGTTCGACTTCTTCAATATAACCATATTTTGGTTTACCCGAAGAGTCTTTATATACAGAATATAACGATTGATAAGTTGTAGTAGAAAGTTCATGAGAACTTCTTGCATCCACCCATGTGTCATTTTTAGAAGTAATTTCTTCAACCAGATCCGTTGGGACATAAATTAAACTTCCCACTGGAGGACTAGATAAGTCTTCTCCTGCTACCGCTCCGCCAACTTCATAACCGATATAATTTAAAACTACACCGTTATAGTCATCAATACTAGTCCTGGAAAGGAGAGGCTTTGTAATCCATGTTTGGGTTGTTGGTGCAAGATTTTCTAGTTCGCCAGCAGTTATACCACTAAGGAAAAATACATCATTCCCGCCACCAAGCCCCCCAGTATTACCGTCCGCATCAGGCACATAATTAAATTGTTCTGAAGGATACACAATAAGTCCCGAAATAACCACGTTGGCATAATTTATGTCGTCATCGACAGTTTCGATTATTCCAAAAACTTCAGAAGTCGCAGGAGAATCGGCTCTAGCCTTGGCAAATTTGTTTTCACTGACACTTCCGCTACGAACATCATAAAAGATAACATCACCACCCGTTACTCCGCCCAATGAAGAATCAAAACCACCAGAAAATCCACTCTCATTAATGGTAACAAACAACCGAGATCCCGAATTGATTTGTAAATCACGAACTAAGAGATTGGGGGTTATATTTGATGTGTTTGAACAACTATTCATTTAATTTTCCTCATAGGTTATCATTAAGATCAGCATCTGCAACGTAGTGGATTGAAATGTTATCTAAAAGAACGGCTCCGTTAACAACTGCAATTCTAGCACCCTTCTTGTTAACAGTATTTTCAATACTATTAAGACCAACGGGGCTGACTCTAATTCTTTCATTAAATCCCTTAGAACCAGAAGTTAATCTAACGTCTTGACATGCGGTTCTATTAAAACCATCTCCTGTCTGACCACTCTTTGGAGAGAACACAAGGAACGTTGGATCTTCTCTCATTTCTATAGGGAATCTGTGATAATAATCACCTGATTGTGTTATGGGGAAATCTATTACAGTATAGTCAGGCAGACACTCTGTTACCATAGTTTCCGACATATTCTGTTGATCTAATGAATAGGTTCTTTGATAATACCTACTACATTTTTGCAGTTCATCGTGGAGATTTGTTGGCTCGAACGGAGTGGCAGAATAACCATATTCTATTTTTACCTGTGCTAAATCAATAACATTTTCATTGTTCGAAATATCAAACCCCAAAGCAACATAATGTGAATCACCACTTGGTGCTTTTGCAATTTCGGGTGCTTGGAACACTAAAGTATGCTTTGACCAGTTATTTGATAATATAACACTGTCGTCTAAGGTATTTACTGTATAGTCGCTATTACCATCGTAATTTTGAGTCCATACAATTCCCAGCGTCGAACCAGAAACATCTGCTTTACCATAGAAAGATAATGTTAAATCATCATTCCTAATGGAAGTGACATCTTCTATTCTGTTTTCAATATAAACTTTATCGGAAGCAGTAGATCCTTCGATTATATGTTGTGTTTGGACATAATAAGTCGGGTTTCCTTCGACTTCTGTTTGATTTGAAGCAAAGGACATTCTTTGGATACTAGCAGTTATTCCGGCTCCGCTGGTGACACCATCATTACGAACCCAACGGTCAGCAAAATATGTGCTTTCGGTTCCGGCATATTGAGATATTCCTATTCCTCTTTGCCAAACATCAAACCCGCCGTTTATTAGGAGATTGTGGCCCCCACCGCCTCCACCACTAACGCCATTTGGGGATAGACTTTTAAATAGTGTTGACATTTCTCCGGGACGAGGAGCACCATCAGCCACCTGATTTAATATAACACCTACCTTTTCGCCGCCATTGTCCCAGACGTTAGCAAACGGTTTTGCTAGGTCTCCGGGTCGGTCGGATACTAGTTCGCCATCCGACCCCAAGAACAAAAGACCTGTTTTAGTTGACGGGAAGGGATTTATATATCCGGTAACTGCTACTTCAATTATTTGACTTGTTAATTGGCTTATAACAACACCAACTGCATCATGAGCAGTTTCAACCACACCGCCATCATCACTCGAACACCAGAACCAGTCATTATATGCACTTCTTCCATGTGTGTCGCCAGTAAAATCAATGCCTGGTTTATAGCCAACAATCTTACCGTTTGAAAATCCATGTCCACCGACCCCCAAATCAACCGGTGTACTGAGGTAATTATATGCTGATGCAGAAGATCCACTAGATCCTGAGAGATATACACCCCTATATTGAACCACAAATCCGGCATCTGCACTCAAACCAACCATCATAGGTTTGGAAACATATCCCTCGATTGCGGGTTCTTCGGGAGTCATCATTCCCGCATCATTTCCGTCCACAAAGAAAATACAACCGGCACTAATTCCGCCCGTGGTGACTATTGAGGAAAGATCATCGCCCTGTACTCGTCCGAACGGAGTTATTTGTAGATAATCGGTTGTTATTTCCGAAACAAGACCAATGGCTTCCGCATTGGTTTTTGTGTTTGCTCGGGATTTAAAAACGTATAAATTATCATAGCCAGAAGAAGATCCCATCCCGATAGGATTACCAAAAGAAAATCCAGCATGGGTCCAGCCGCTTGGTCCGGGAAAACTTCCGGATGCAGTAGAGCCATAAATTCGATAATTCATCGAAGATGTTTGACTATTTCCCATATCATAATCAAGAATGCCATCAATCTTGACATTATCTAAAAATGTTATTCCGTTGGGCACTTCGTTGTTTAGCGAAAATGTGGCATCTCCAGAGGCATCAATAGACACATTAATACCATCCCCGGAAAGACCATCATAGACTCGAAGACGATTTAATTTTTCAATTATTTCATCGTTTTCTTTGGTTATCCAATCATAAAATGTATCCGCAGCAGCCAATGGATTTATTTGGTAATCGTTATTTTCTACGCCCATTTAGATTCCTCTTAATACTGTTATATTTATAATACCATCACCACTTGTTTATTAATAAATTATTCATATATCGAATTTCAGACCTATAACCAGAAAGAACTTTTATTATTGGACTAACTGTAGTGCCGCCCACCGCTCCATTATCTAAACTAGTTATACTTATTTTAATTCTATCGGCGGTGGCTGATGTTATACTGCTACCTTGTTCGGTTTGGTCTTCTAGTGTTTCGTCAATAGACGAATTTACATGAGAAACATTAACCGCAAATCCGACATAATATTCCCCACCAGTTTTTGGTAATCCGCCTTTAGTTATATCGTCATTTAAATGCATCCAAACTTTCAAACCTTTAAACCGGCCAAGTGGCGATTCTACCAAATACCAACCCTTTCTGCAAGTAACACTTATGCTGTTGGTTCCAATAACAACACTAACTAAATTAGTATTTGCATTTGAAGTTAGAGATGGGTTATTAAATGGATAGAGAGGAGTAGTACCAGACCACCCAGGACCATGAACAACTAAACCGGTTCCATCATCTTGACCAATTCCAATTGTATCCTCGTGTATTAGACCATCAGATCCCCCATTATAATCACTATCCCACAACAGACCAGGACCACCCAACCAGTTATGTTGCATTTGGGTTGTTAGGGATGACATTCGATAAAAATGATCTTGAATTTCATTTACTTCAGCAGCCTGTAGTGGTTGTCCCGGCTTAAACGCAACCATCACATAATTATTAGCATTGCCAGTATTTTCATGTAAATTAACACGACTAAAATACGGTGATTGATCTAAGTAAAATGTATCAGGTCCAAATGGTTCGAATGACATAGTCTAAACTCCTAGCAGTACGATTTAACAATTCTAAAGGTTAATAGTTGAGTGGGTTCTCCCACAGAAGGTAAAGATATGGAAGTGCTTGTTTTTGTATAAACCACACTTCCGCTTCCGGGAACAACATCACTGAGATCACGACTAACTATACTATAATAAGTACCAGTATCAGATGAATTCACAAGACTTGACGCAGATGTTCTGTCGGATTCGGCTGTTGAAGGATTGATAAAAACTTCCAACTCTTTATTTGTGGGTGTAGTGTCATCCAGAGAAACAGATTGCATTTGACCTGCGGATACATTTTCATTATCCACAAAACGAGCAAATTCTGCTTCTTCAAAACTGCTCATGTCTGTTGTTAATATTCTATATTTGTCTGTTGCTCTGTAGAATGTTGTTGCTTCTTTTTCTTGTTTATCAGATCCTAATATTTTAGTATTATCAGATGATTTGAGTTCAATGTTTCTGGCTATTCCATAAAATTTAAAAGATTGTTGAGTTGTGCCAACATTATCGGATATTTCAGAAGATCTAATTTGAATATTGTACATAATATTACAAGCACTTAATAGTTCTATAGGATTGACTGCTATTCCATCAACTTTATCAATATTAATTTCAATTCTGCTTTCAAAGCCCTGCGCACTAATAATTTGAATATCTTTATATCCTGATCCAGATGAAACGACTTCGATTCCATGAATTATGTTGGTTTTATAAATGTCTTTATATGTTTTAAATCTTAAAACCGCCCCAGAGCCAGTGGAACTATCTATTTCTATTTCTGGGTTTGAATCATCAACAGTAAGATCCGAAATGCTAAGATTCGCAGCATCAAAAAACACAGAGATAATTCGTCCATCGTTACCAGAAGATTCTGTTTCTGTTGCTGATTGAAATTTTTCATTGTTCTGTGAAGGGATGGTGGAAGAATTGATTTTTTCTACTTGGGTTTTAGTTTCTTTTGAACATGAGCATGGAGTATCCACACAAGACAAGCAACTATTAGTTCCCTCGGTGCTTTCAGTAAATAATGCTTCCATCCCCAAACGTCTTGAAATTTCGAGGCACTCATAGCATTTTATATTTGTTATTGTTTTATAAAGTTGACCGGGTTCATAATATGCGTCTCCGACCGAATCATAAAAATAATTTTCATGGTAAAGACAACACGAACCACATGTAGTGCTGTTAGAGCCACACATTTCAGTTGCACTTGAGGAAAATGTTCCGGCCTTTGTTATTTCTGTAAATTCATCCAATGAAGGAACTGGTAACCATTTTCCGGTCAAAAATGATTGTAGTTTCCAGTCGATTTTATATAAAGGAAGCCACGAATACCCATCTGAGTATTTTTGAATACCTGTCGTGTGGGTTGGTTCGACACTAGACCCGCTTGTGTGTCTTAAATCGTAACGATTGTGTTCGTTATCAGAAACACACATATAAACTATTCTGTTATTTTTATTATATGCATAAAAAGATTCAGCACCAGATTCTTGTCCAGCCGATCTGTAGGGATGATATGATGTTTCCCGAGACCAATCAATTCTAGGGATAACAAGTGCAATATCTTTCTTGTTTAATGTCTTATGAAAACAAATTGAATTTAAAACATTAGCATCCTCGAAAAAGTTATTACCACCTATACTAGAATTTTTTCCAACGTTAATTGGATTTTGAACGCCACCCATAAAGAAAGTATAGAAATTAGGAATGCCGTTCACATTGGTGCCAAAATTATTGTAAATCATTTTGGCATTCTGAACCCCAATTTGTCTGGAAAAATTATTTGAAGTCATTTTAGCATCCTAGTTCCGTGCAAGAAGTTAAACCAATATTCGGACTTACCGATAAATTACACATTTCATACAAGTCTCCTATATTTATATCACCAAAATTGCCACCCCCGCCAATAGGTTCGTCCCAATCGGGAAGAACATGTGTTGGGTATGCTACATCATTTAATGGGTCGCTATCAGCGTTGGAGTTATAATAAGGCAGAGTACACCCGGTACAAGAATTGATGGTTTCATCTGTATTTAGAGTATATGGTAAATAATTTCCTAATATTGGGAATTCACAAAATATTTCAATATCATCAGGTCCGGTTGGACCTTCCCAATCTTCAAGAGAAGTTTCAAATAATATTTTTGTTCCGACAGGATGCAATACAGATTTGATTGCATCCTTATATACCGGCACACCATCTCCGTTTGGGAATATATCATCAAAAAATGGATCATCTGGATCAATAACAGCATTTATGATGTATGTGAATGGCTGAAACCAGTCTCCGTCCGTTAGTGGGTTTTCGTTTAAATGGCTTCCGTATTTAGGATAAATGTCGTCGTCTGTTTTCCCCCGATTTAAATGAAAAACCAGCCTTCCTGGATAATCAAAATCGGCTGTAATACCGAATAGATTTCTTAAAAAATATTGATAGGATTCTTCGGATCCTTTTTTGTGATATAGAGAAGTTTTTACATTTTTTATAAAACTTCTTAATTTTTCAATAGGAACACCGAATAAAGAATCACCACCAATTAAATGTTCTGGAAATGAAGGCAAGAATGTTTTCGAATATTTTTTTAGTAGAATTTCTGGGGTCGTATCGAGGTCGAGATAATTTAAAAATCCACCCAATTCTAAATTATAACCAGATCCTTTGGACGAATATAACCAATCATAATATGCTTGGAAAAAATTTATGAAAATGGATTCGTTTGAACCAAATTCGTTGTGTATCCATTTTGGTATTTGGTCTCTAACATCTCGAAAGGAGGAATCGACCATAGCAGAAGATTTCCCAAACAAAGAATTTATTGTTTCTTGTCGTTTTCTGTGCTTATATTCTTCATTTTTTTTAGATTTGTTATAATACGGAAACATTTTAACCTCGGGGTTCTATAGATGCAGTGGTAATCACATTAATTTTTATATTTTCCTTTGCAGTAAACACTAATTCTTCTTGTGGAAGAATTGTCGTTATTGAAAAGGAATTAACTGAAACACCAGCATTAATTTCCACCAGACCCGTGATATAATCAACAGTTCCGGCTGTTTCTGAAATGATATTTTTAACCCCATTGATATAATTAAATGCAATTATATTGTTGGTGCTTGGATTGTCTTGTAACCAAAAAGGTTCATTCGACAACGTTGATGTTGTTATTTGTGAAGATGAAATTGTATCACCGGCAAATGAACCTCTAACAAGTGTAGTTAAGAATTTAATTTTTCTTTTATCGGTAGAAGTTGGTTGTGTGTTTTTCATTTTTAATGATATACCAGAATCAGAAATTGTTAATGCTTTATCTTTCTTTTTTAGTTCCTCGTTGATTTGAGTTTTATCAAACACAGTGTTAAATTCTTCAGTTTCATAAAGAGAATTGACTGCGGATTCTACTATAGCATTCAGTTCGTCTTGGGATCTGGGAGTGTCGTTTGGATTATAAAAACCATTTACGTTTACTATAAGTGAAAATGATTCTGAGGGAATACATTCAGAAAATATAGTAACGGGTAGTTTAGTGTCAAGAAAAGAAGAAGCATCTACACATTCTCCGTCATTATCAAAAGACATTAAAACTTTTCCATACTGTGGCGGAGATGCTTCGTCTCCGCCCCAGAGAGAAAAATTATTATATGATTTTTCTTGCAATAGACTAATACAGTCATCTTTTGTTACTGCCCTATCTTGGGCTGCAAACCAGCGAGGAGCATAAAAACGTATACTGTCTAAATTTGGTCCATTACTTCCACCAGAAGAAGATGATAATGTTGTTATTTCATTATTCCCAGAAAGAGCATCAGCATCAGAACCTTTTATGACATCATCTGTTTCGAAAGAAAACACTTCATTGCCATCAGTGCCACTGCTTAAAACAAAAGACAACTGAACTTTATCGTTTGTTTCTATTTTTCTACCAACAGATATATTTTTTAATTCTTCTTCCAGTCCACCGAATATAATTTTAAATCCTTTTGAATCTCTTTCTAGCCAATATAATTTTTGATCTTCGCCCACATTAAGTGCTATGTTCGAACTAAGAACATATTCGTCCCATGTTGATCCCCCATCATCACTTACTTCAACAATTAATGAAGAAATATCAATGTTTGGATAAGCATCTAATGATATACTTTGTGATTCTATTTCAACGACAAACACCTGATCAAAAATTATATTTTTGGCTTCATATAATTCTATAGACGGATGTTTCCCCTGACTGTCTAGTGTATAGTCTTGATATGCAACAAACACAAAAGATTCGTCGCTACCGGTTCCTTTAAATTTATGTTCTAATTTTTTTATCACATTACCCTCTCCCCCCTTGGTCATAGAAACAGTAGCAACGGCACTGTTATATCCCGGAACTGCATACCCAAGAGGTTTTGTTAGTGATATTAGAGATTCTTCTTTTTGAGCACTATCTAAAAACATTTCGTTAGCAATCATGTTCGTATAAAAAGCATAATATAAGGTATTATAGGATAAGAGATCAATCAAGGTAGACATAGCAGAACCGTCATACGTATAGTCGTTTAAATATGAAGCAGCACCCACCTTTTCGGTTTGAAGAAAATTAATAATACTATTTCGTATATCTTCAAATCCTAAATTTCCTATGTTTATTCTGTTTCCTGCTACCATTTATCTTACTCTCTCTATTGAAAGGACTAATGAATCTTGAACTGGTTCTTTTGGGTTGCCTATAATATACTTAAAAATAATTTCAAAACTTAAAATGTGTTGGTCGATAAGTGAATCGTCAATACGAACTTTTTGTAACAATACTCTAGGTTCAAATATCTCTAATTGGTCCCTAATTTCACTATTTAAAGAATAGTGAGATCCTTGATCATATAATTCGAATAATATATCAGCGAGGTTGGACCCCATTCGAGATTTAAATGGTCGTTCTTGCTTATGGGTTAATATGATATTCTTAATAGATTGTTTTATCGAATTTTCATTTGTTTTAATGTTAACATCATCACTAAAACTATTTTTAGAGAACGAAAAATCAACATCGGAATATTTTATTTTTTCAGGCATGTAAAAACCTTTTTAGAATATTTATAAGATTAATTTTCAATTTCTACATCTATTTCTTTAAAGTGGGAGTCTAAGGAATCAAATCGATTTGTGTCCCGAAGGAGAGAAATGTTCATAGTATGATTTGTGGTGCCAATGATAATATGTTCTATTGTTGAAATTAACCATTTTCCGTTGTGTTTTCTTTCAGGAAGAGAAGATTTAAATTTGAAATTATCTTCAATTTTAATAACATTTCCAGGTCGTAGTGAGAAATCTCCATTCGCCGTTAATATAGATTTTTTGGACATAATGGTGCTCATCAACATATTTCGATATAACGGGGTATGTTTGGGGGTATTCCAATACATCGCATATGTTCTATTATATTCTAAATAATCTTTAAATTTTGAATTAATACATGGACACGAACAATTTAACTCTGATTCCGGATTATTCCAATCACATCCCAACCACTCGGACCCCAGATTGCTTTCAATTAAAGAACATTCGTCTATCGATTCCCTTAATTCTTTTAATTCTTCGTCTGTGGGTCTGGGATCCATTTCCCCATTACTTTTTATCCAATCATGAGCATCATTTGGATTGTTAAATGATTTAACTTCATCTCCGCCTTCACTTAAAACTTTATACCGATTTCCGTCTGTTATATTATCAGATTCATCAAAAAACACAGTTTCTTTTCTGGGTATTAGATCTTGACACGGACAATTGCAGTATGGTTCATCTTCTGAGCATTCACTGTTGTCTACAAAATCCTCTGGATTTGAACATCTAGCAGTTTCATCATAACCGTAGGTAGAATGGCCAATTCTCATTGATGGCCATGTATTGTTGGCAAAAGATGAAAGTTGTATAAAAAAGTCTGGAACCATTGTAAATCCTTTATTCTATATTTAGAAATAACTACAATTTTCTGAAAGATCTGTGTTTTCATGAGTCGAAGAGCAGCAACCACACTCATCAAAAACGAGAGTTCCTTTATCCTCATATGTGTCAGCACCACTTATCCACCAACAATCTAGATCTGAACAATTTTCATTTGGAACATTTGTGTCATCCAATGGGACGGGGGGTTGGCCTGCGTTGGTCCATCGGCCACATTGGTCAAATGACATAAAATCATGTGGTGTGAGTGGATAATTTCCAGAAGATAAATCCATTCCGGGTTCCCACCAATATTCAGGGAATGCATCAGTTGCTGATATATCTTCTCCAAAACGGTCTATACAATGGTGTGCTGAACTAATATATTCAAGATAATGATCATTATAATATTGAGTACTACCAAGGGAGAAAAAGTAACCCCACAGAATGGATTGTGTTGCAAGAAACGGGGATCTACAACTATCCATCAATTCAGAAAAGAATTCAGAATCCCAGTGCCAATTATCTGGTTCGTTGCAACAAAAATCATCATCAAAATCATCGTCTGTACATGCGGGGTCTATACAATAGCAACGACCAGTGTGGGTGTATATGTTTCTGTAGCGAGTTGGTAATTTATACTCTGGAAATCCTGTTTGGTCGCAAACTAAAGGAAAGGTAACAAAGTGATCATTAACGTTTATACCAGCAGATACCTTACCTCTAATATCATCGGTGTTTCCAGTAGAATATGCTGTGTAATCTGGCCTAAAATCATCTCCAAGTTCATTTGCAGGTATTGGACCGCCTGCCATCCCACTACAATAATCCATCACATTATAGCCATAATACAATGGGTCACATTCCCAATTCGGAGGAATATTAAAATCGTTTGGTCCTGTGCCTCCAATAAATAAATTTATATTTAGTTCTTCGCACGACACAGCACAATGTGGATATGTTGCAGGACTAATTTTTTCTATAAAAAAGGAATTTGCCTGATATAATTTTTCTTCATCACATGGACATATATTTACGTCTTCGTCTTCTATTATATTTGTGTGATAGCAGGGACTACGGTGTTTTGTTTTGAAAATTTCTGTGAAATTTTTCATATATTTTGTTGTTTCATTTACATCTACTAATAGGATATTATCCCTGTCTGCCGTACCACGAACAAGAGTATCATTTTCTCTGTAATTTCCCGGAGCAGGTTCCAATTCCCATGTGTGTGGATTTACCCACGGAATTGGAACGCGACATGGATCACGTTGTATTCCATCAGAAGGTGAGTATTGCGCCGACCAAGCATAACCACCAAAAGTTGAGTCATTCCACGGAAATCCGCGAGCACAAGTTCTAAAATTCAAAAATTCACCACCAAGAAGATCATCGCCACATTCAACCAGACTACAATAATAATCTTCCCACGGGTCTCCGGGGTGTTCTGCGGGTTTGTCGGCATCAAAATGAGGCCAATGGTTATATTGATTAAAGAATTTATCTACACTGACATTTTGTGGAACTGGATCATCAGGAGATGATATTGTTGTATAGCATCCAGTTTTTCCCCCATACGATTCTAAACACGAATGACCAAAGCAATTTTCCTCATTTACACCTATAGGACAGGCATTAAATTTGTAATTTGCAACTTCTTCTCCCCACTCTTCTATAAATTTGTTTTTTAATTTATAGTAAAATATATGTTCACCCAATAAAGCCGAAACTTGTTCGGGGAATGGGTTTAGACCCCTTGGATCATTATTAAAATCAGAGTGGTCTTCATATCCAGGGAAGGCATGATAAGGAGTAGTACTGTCTAACATGGGAATTACATTATGTAATTCCCATTCATTTCCATAACAATCTTTGGGTCCAGTATAACCGGGATCATTCCAAGAATCCCATCTCCACAATTTGTGATATCTCGAAGTGTCTTCAACACCAGAAATGAAAATAATATTCTGGGGATATGGATTCATTTCTCCATCTTCTAAAATTTGAGGGCCAAATCGTTCTATGAGAGAACCATAAACATTATTTACAGTTTCTGTTAATGAATCTATATTTTTTCCGGGTTTACTTAAGTTTGGTAATCCTTCACAAATGTCGTGGTTGGTCGTATCAAACTTTAAAAACGGTAAGTCGTAACAATCCGGAGGATTGTATACACACCCACCATTAAATTCTGGGAAAAAACTAGAACATGTACTTTCACAATCTGATGCCCATTGGTAATTTAAACAAACATTTCCTGGCTCTGTAAAATCACAATCTTCAGTATCATATAGCGCATCTGGATTAAGGGGGCTAACGCAACCTCGAACACAATTAGATTGTTGTGCTCCTCTTTCTGGATGAGCACCGCAATAAGAATTCAAATCATAACGTTGGATTTCATCTTTATTTTCGCATGCAACGTCAATATCATATAAATTCCATTGAAAATCAACAACACATTCAAATCCAATTCTAACTAATCCTGTTTCCGAATCAACATATTGATTATCTATTTGATATGTTTCTGCTTTTACTTTTGGGTGTATTATGTCTTCGTCTAATAAACACCAGGGAGTGTGCTCTGACATCCAAAAGAGATATTCTTTATATTGTGGGACGTATATGTCCTCATAAGTAGGGCAATCATTACACGTTGTGTTGCTGGGATGGTGAAAATGGTACTCATTTAAAAGATGAAGTCCGGGACCATATTCATAAATTGACGGGTTTGACATCTTTGTCGGCACATTAAAGGTAATATAAGCCGAGGGTTCTTTGTAGCAATCACAGCAACAACCATTATATGAAGTCATTATTTACACCTGCATAATCCATCATGAGCGTTCACCACATCAAAGAAATATATATCCTTTGGAATTAACGGATCAGGAGAGTCTTCGTCTTCTTTTTGCGGATGGATGGAATTTAAAATATAACTTGGCATTCTATACATCTGTACGACATGCCCATGAAAATTAACTTCTATGTTTTCGTGATCTATATCACATGGATTGTCTTCGACTTTAAAATAACCACCAATAGGCATCATTTGATGTCCTTTGGGATATTGGTTTAGTTTCTCACTCGCAACATTAACCCCAGGTCCAACAAATATATCATCAGCAGTTGCTCCCTCTGGTCTGGTGTTCATTAATTCGTTAATGTTATAGGCAGGTCTTGACCATTCTATGTCCCCCTCTTCCTGATACGATCCGGACAGTCCCTCGGGAACACTAACAACCACCAATGGCGAATTATCAGAACTGAAAGTTTCGATATCATCCTCATATCCCTCAACAAAACTTTTAGGCCAAATTTCAACTTCTCTCCACTTATATTCATAAATTCCCCCGCGAGTTTCGTTTAATTCTTCGACAGGAATAAATTTCGATTCCTCGATAACGGCCAAGAAGTGATCTTTTATTATGGGTTTTTTCGCACAGCAGATTCGGTTTTCATAAATGTCCCATTTTGTTTTTAGATTTATTTTTTTTCTATATTCTTCTTTTAATTCTTCAACCGGACCTTTAATATCATTTCTTATTGTTTTTAATTTTTCATAGTCTAAGTCGGTTTGGTCAAATATACATTGCCATTGTTTTTCTTCTGCCTCGCCAGATTTATCTTCGTAACGGTCGGTTGGCACTGGGTACAATCTGTTAAATTTGGGAGAGAAATAACCATAGATGTTATCCCCCAGTTTAATTTTCTTGTTGTAAGTTTTAGTATATTCGTCTTGTACCAGGGGATTTTCTTCTACTGTTTTCCACTTTCCAAATTCATCCGAATAGTTAAATTCTATTCTTTCTTGAAGGATAGAATCTTGAACATCAATATAATCAAGATAAGGATTTGCGTAATTCGGTTTTATATAATCATAATGTGAATTAAAAGCACCAATGTCAAACAATTTTAATGTGTTATTATCTTCCTCGGCAACAAACGATATTATCTTGGTTGTATATTCTAATATACCCTCCTTCGACCCGATTGTGTTGTATGTTTTAACGGTATCTTCCCCCAACAAACTCTCAATAGATCTAAATCTCCATTGTTTCAAGTCCCTCCAAAATAAATAATTAGGAGCATATGAATTGTCTTCGGGAACAGAATTTTCAGAAAGATTAATTAAAGTTTGAATAACTGTTTGATCATACTCTTCTGGTTTGCCCCAAGGATATGATTTTGTATTTTTCTTAAACCAAACAGCATTTTCAGTATTTTCTGCATCAAATTCTTCGTCGGAAAAATATTTTCTTTGAATGGTTTGTACTAATCCCGATTCTTTATCGGAAGATATTTTCCCTATAAATTCTACATCAGTTAGTTCAATCTCCGAATTGCTTAATATATTATATTCACAAGAAACAAATTCGATTAATATAAAAATTCCAGTAGTGGTTGTTGGAAATTTAATTTTCTCATGAATAGAATTTATATCTCCTATTGTTTGGGCAGAATATGCGCACAACACAAGTTCAATGGTAGAATTCTCCACAGATGGAGTTTCTACTTTAATAGAAATAACTTCTTCACCGGTAAAATTGAATTCATCAAAAATTAATCCAGTTTCTTTTATTATTAAAGAACCACGAACAAAAGGAGAAAAAAGACTTTCTTCTAAAACCAATGCTGCTAATATATTTTGAGTTTCGGATGGGACTATCGATAATGAGTTTTTAATGGATTTGGAATCATAGTCATATTTTGAAATAATAATTTCATTTATTGTAATATCGCCATCTCTTGTATATTCATTTGCCATAATAAAATTATCCTATTTCAACAAAAACAGTTTTTCCTCTCTGACCAGGTGTTTGTATTAAATTTTTTATTTCTTTGAATATTTTTTCTTTAAAGTGGGGATGAATTAATTTTATTTGCCTTTTCGAGTCGTTTTCTGCTAACAATTTATTTTCAATTGTTTCAGAATCCACTGGAGAATAATCCAATCCATTTATATAATGATATAAAACAGAATCAGAAGAATCGCACAATCCTCCAGTGTCTCCATTTGGGTAATTGATATCATTTATGTTCCCTGTGCTTCCATATGGATTTACGATAAATCCATCTTGATAAAAGGCCGATATAGATTCTTTTGTATCAATTGATTTTTTTATTTGGGATTGAAATATGTTACTTGTACATGCAGTACTACCAGAAATCATATCTATTTTTCCCGAATCATTTTCTCGGAATATTGTAATATAATCGTCTTCGTTTAAAGAGCCAACGATTCTGGAAGAATCTATTCTAAAAAAATTAGAATCCCAGTCATCAACTATTGCATAGTTTTCCATGCTTGATGTTACTCCGTCTGGGCATCCTGGTTCGCCCATTGTACATCCCTCAGATTGGGCGATAACATCATTTACTTTAAAATCTTTAATGTCATTTATAAAATATGATTTCCCTCCAAAATAAAGAACACTATTTAGTTGTCTTTGAAGTTGGGAAGAACTTTTTGGCCATTCTTCTAGTGGGTCAATAATGTCATTAGACATTAAAACTAACCAGAACCATCGAGAACTTCCATAAAAATCTATAGCCACATCCTCGGGAGATTCTCCGTCTTTTATTGTATAATCGATATATATTCTGTGATTTGAGAGGGTCGTTTTCGAGAAACGAACTCGTTGAAACACATTACCAAGATCTACCAACATACCACCCGTGGTTCCGGTTAAATCATAATTGAAAATTTTTGGAAACAATTCTAAAAACATTTTAATTCCTATTCATGGGGGTGGATGGCCATCCACCTTTGCTGCTTTATCCCACCTTTGCTGCTTTATCAAATAATTGTGCAAACACACCCAATTTTGATCTTGCTACAGCCTCTTTAGTGTCCTCGTCGAAGTAATTGGGCTCTAATTCAAAAAATACTAATGTTAATTTTGTAGCAGACGGACTGAATTTAGAAGCATCTTGATTACTTATTGCCCGTGGTCCTTCCGGCATTTTATCAATAATACATTCAGCCAAAACGGCAAGTTGAAAATTTAAATCCCATTCGGGATCTTTTTCTCCGCCGGGACTTTTTACAATTTCAATATCCCATAGACTGGGATGAATGGCACCAAAAAGGTCGGAACCAACTGTACCAGTTGGATACACCTGTTTTCGAAGTGAATGACACATTTTACTTATAGATTCGGCTTCTTTAATAGTTTTAGGGACCATATCAAAATTAAAATGAAATTTTCTAATATCAGCGCCCTGAAAAACACTATCCCCGGCCTGCACATCCACCCAACCAATCCCAGCACTCGCTATTCTTTTTCCTATCGTTACAAGGCCGTTAAGAAAATCACTCGATTCGACTACATTCCCCATAAGATTCCGTAACGGATTCATTAACTGGGTATACCCATATTGATATTGCGATCTATCGTTAAAGGTAAATTCTTTGGGGAGATTTATGTTTATCTCCAACTCTTCATTAACCGGACCAATGCCATCGTCCTTTCCCCGCAGTGTTGCGACTCCTGCATATGCACGGTTTTTAAGATTCACCCACCTTGGGACTTCATCTTTAGTATAAGATATTGGGTACTGATATTTGGTCATATATTAAATCTCCCATATATATATTTCTATATGGCATATAAAACAAAATTTAATCCCACAAATAAGTCCAAATATATAGGAAATCCTTCCAATATAATTTGTCGTTCTTTGTGGGAAAGAAGAGTATGTAAGTATTTAGACGAAAATTCTAATATTATTAGGTGGGGGTCGGAAGAATTTTCAATTCCATATGTGTCCCCGAAGGATAATAAAATTCATCGTTATTATCCAGATTTTATAGTAGAAAAACAATCGAGCAATGGCGAAACAGAAACAATAGTAATTGAAGTCAAACCAAAAAAACAGACTAAACCACCAAAAAAGAAAAGTAAGATTACTAAAAATTATTTAAACGAATCTATAATTTATGCAGTTAATGAAGCAAAGTGGAATTCTGCTAATGTTTTTTGTGAAAAAAAGGGCTGGAAATTCATCATTTTAACAGAAGATAATATTCTTCCATAAAGGAAATACAATGGCCTCCTCCAACGTTAACGATTTTAGAGAAAATTTTCTCAAAAAGCAGAAATTTCAGATGGCAAGTCGCTATAGTGTTGGTTTCTTTCCTTCCTCAGATATAGGATTAGACCATCAACCAGATACACATGTAGAATCAATCGTCATTCCTGGATGGAATTTAGAATTTGCAGTAGATGAAATATGGGGACCAGTTCGTAAAATCCCAGTAGGAAGAGAATATAAATACGAGGCTGCTTTCACCATACCAATAACAAACCAATGGGACCAATATACATATTTTTCATCTTGGATGAAAAAATTAGTTCCACTCGCAAACGACAAGTTTTATGCAAGAACAGAGTATGAAGGGCCTATATCCGATTCGTCTGTGCTTATAAAACCTATGAGTACTAGTAATTTCGATAACATAAACAAAACAATTAAATTAAATGAAGCATATCCGATTACTCTATTGCCTGTTGAAATGGCCCACAATTTACAAAACATATACACAAATATGATGGTTCTGTTTGCTTTCAGGACACTTGAAGAAATATAAGGAGCATTTAAATTATGTCATTATCATCGTTGTTGACTAGAACAACACCAAAATATGAATTGAATATACCGTCAACTAAGGAAAATAAAATTTTCCGGCCATTTCTGGTGAAAGAAGAAAAGGTTTTACTGGCAGCACAAGAAAGTCAAAGCATCAAAGAAATATATTTGGCTATTCAAGATGTTATTGAATCGTGTGTTGAAAACATTGAAAACGTCAACGAAATGCCTTTATTCGATGTTGAATATATTTTTACTCAAATTCGAGCGAAATCAATCGGGGAAATAATAACACCAGTTATTGTCTGTCCGGAAACTAATGAACAAGTACATTTTAGTATTAATTTAACTGAAATTAAAGTTCAGTTTAATAAAAAACATAAAAATATTGTAAATTTAGCAGATAATCTAAATGTTGTTATGAATTATCCGTCTATTAAATCGTTATTAAAACGAAATGATGACACAAAAAACGATTTATATGAAATGGTTGTTGATTGTATTGAAGCAATCCAGAATGATACGGAAGAATTTAATTGTGAAGATTATTCAAGAAAAGAAATCGAAGATTTCGTCAATCACTTAACAAAACAACAATTTTCCTTGCTTCTTGATTTTCTAATAACATCTCCTCGTTTGGAGCATACCGTAGATTACACAACATCAGATGGCGAGGAGAGGAGGCTACAACTTTCTGGACTATCTGATTTTTTTCTATAGCCCTCTGTCACATAACATTAATTGATTATTTTCAATTAAATTTTCAGTTAATGCAACACCATAACTACAGTTTATTCGAAATTGAAAATATGGTTCCGTGGGAAAGAGATATTTATGTGGCTTTATTGAGGGAATACATAGAAGAGGAAAATAAAAAGATATTAGAAAAGAGTATGGGATAAATGAAAATATTAAAAAACACATACGATAAACAACAAGAAGAAAACAAAGAATTTTCTGGTGTGTTATCTTCGTTATTAAAAGAAAAAAAACCTTCCAGACAGACCACCAAGCGTCATAATAAGGGTGATATTCAGTCCTTTTTAAAAAATTATTCTCCCGATAAATTTTCTCCTTCTAATGTTAAGTCCGAAGAATATAGCATCCCAGAATTAGAAAAAGAAAAGACACAGCAAGACGACAATCAAATAAAATTAAATCGGAAGGCCCACAAACCTCAACTAGTAGAAATGGATGAAAAACTCTCTAGGATTTTAACTTTAATTTCTCCAGAAAATAATTATTACTCATCCGCCAATAATACACAAAATAATAGCCCGACAACAAATAATCTTATCGAAAATTATTATCTTTCAGATTCTCCTAAAAGTTTAACAAAATCTGATCATTTGGACACCAAAGAAAGAAGAATTATTGAAAAGAACAATGTTTCTAATTCTCTGGTGGAGAAGAATGTTGAAAAGAACAATGTTTCTAATTCTCTGGTGGAGAAGAATGTTGGCATTCTACAAAAAGCAAATCCTGCATCCCTTGTTAACACAAAATTAATAAGAAACAGCATCACAAATCATGCGAACGATTCTACATTACAGTTAAATTTTCACCATCGAGAAAACAATCTATATGAAGAGAATGTTTTCAATAATTCAAAAAATCAAAACGTCAAATTTGTCCCACGAATTGACAAAAATGATATTACTAAAATCCACAAAGACATTAACATTGCTAAAGTATTAAACAATACAGAAAATTCTTATGAGTATTTACCGGCCCTGAAGGATGGTGGTGTAGTAACAGAAGCAACTAAAGTAGTTGTGGGAGAAGGGGGACCAGAAGCCATAGTTCCTCTTGATCAAATGAATAAAATAATGAATCAAAAATTTCAAACCGTCCAAAATCACAATAAAACCATTACCACATCAGCCAATGAAAGTATGACCAAAAATATTTTTCTGAAAATGAATGAAGAATTGGTCAGAGAAAATGTAGAAAAACAAAGAAGCGGAGGTCTAAATGTTTCCTCTGGTTCACCAAACTTTAGTATGGGCGGAGGAGGAGGAGGAGGAGGTCAGCAAGGAGGATCACCTTCCGGAGGAGGAGGAAGGCAATCTATAGACGCATTAACTTTGAGTCTTCTTCGAAAGACATCACTCCCCCCATGGAGAAGTTCATTTGGATAATAAAAAAAGGGACTCTTTCGAGTCCCTTTTTTTGTGATGATATTAAAACTCACTCATTAGCCAACTTTTCAAAGTAAGACAACGCATCCATACCATCACCGGATCCAGTCTCTGAAGATTCGGTATCTGAATTGTCGGAACTCTCTACGGTCTTCGACTCATATTCAGTAGTACGAATATCGTCACCCAACACACGACCCAACTTCGTTTTGAGTTCATCATACGACTTATATGACGAAGAATCAACAAACGGAAGTAGCGGGTACTGCTTCTTCCAAATGGCTTCAAGAGCACCATCATCACCATCCAAAAGAGCCGATGGTTCTGAGAATTCGCTCTTGTCATAATTGACGAACCCGGCAACCTTGCGAACCTTCATCTTGAAGTTTGCGCCTTGCCAGAAGTCAAACGGATTGATTGGATCTTCGTCCTCAAATTCAGGTTGCATCGCTTCCTGAATCTTATCAAATATCTTCTTACCGTACTTCAAAAGGAAAATCTTTCCTTCGTTTTCTGGGTTTGCTGGGTCACTCACGACGAAAATATTCGACACATAATGCAAACGACGCTTTCGGTTCCGAGCAATGTCCTTGTCAGACTCGGTTCCACTGTTCCAAAGTTCGCTGTTAGATTCGCAAACAGGACACTTTCCACCAAGACTGGTTGGACAATTCTCAATAAACCATCCACCCTTTCCTTGGAAACCATGAGAATAATACTTTGCCCATGGAATGTCCTCGTTTTCTACGCTAGGAAGGAAACGAATAACAGCATATCCATTTCCTACTTTGTCTAATTCGGGTCGCCAAAACCGCTCATCCTTAAAGGACTCCTTGGAATTAGTTTCCTCTAACTTTTTGCTTAATTCATCAATACTGTTGAGAGAACGCTTCTTAAAATCTGAAAAACTCATGTTTTTTCTCCTAGTTGGTGGGAACTACCCATATTAAAATTTCAGCAGGAACTCCCTGCTACTTGTTTGTTATTATATTATATTATCCACACAAATCAACCTCAAAATGGAAGTTTTGTGGTATTTGACGACATTAAGTTGATTTCTTTTGCTTCCTTTTCGATTTTCTCGATTATAGGCTTTGTTAGGTGTTTTGCAGCAACTTTTATATCAATTTCATATTGCTCTGCTAAATCAATCACAGATTCAATATATTCTAAATTATTTTTTAAAACATTATCTATAACCCGTTTAGAAAATTCATTTTTAAAAGAACTGTCAAAAATCATTCTATATCTCCATTGCCTTATATATATTATGATACATAATACAGTATTTATCAATTTTTTCAAGCATGAAATTGGAGAAAATTAATGGCTGACACTGATCCCAACATAATCATTGACGTTAGCGGCAATACCGCAGAAATGGCTACTGATTACAATACATCTGGTTCTGGTCTAACGGGTGTTCACATTCCTCTCTCTAAAGTAGTTTGGGGAGATAGTTTAAACACCTATAGAGCAACTCAAACAGAACCCCTTCCTATTGCCATTTACGGTGCTTCGGGACCAGTTGAAGTTGATGGTTACATCAACGGAACTGGTGGATTTTATGTCCTTAATTATAATTTGGGCAGCACATTAGATTTTCAATATATTGCAGTGGCTGGATCCACCAATGGGGTAACTCCTGTTGGTATTTCTGGGTGGATTCAGGGAATTAGTGGGGGCCGACCAGTAGAAGTTACTGGAGGAATTTCAATAAGTCAAGTTGTTAATATTCAGGGATATACAGGACCAACTGCTGGCGGAGATAGTAGCGAAGATCTTGGGATTCCTGTTGTAGTTACTGGTGGTCGAAGATTATCAAATCTTGAAGACTCTGTCGAAGTTACAGGATCAGTTAATATTAGTGGTGGACGATATTTATCAGCCGGAACCGATTCCATTAAATCATATGGTTGGGACGGAGACAAATATGTCTATAGTAAATTATTCACAGGCGACGGAACAACCGTAGGTTCTTCCGGAGATGCAATCAACGTGAACGTCGTAGGAGCAGGAATTTCTGCTGATGTAACAATTTCTAGCACGATTGGTGTGACTAATGGCTCTGAATCTCCACTAAAGATTCAAGGGTTTACTGCGGGTTCAGGATATAATCCAGTTATTATTCGTGGGGAAAACTCTGGAGCAGTTGAGATTACTGCAACATCAGCACTGAACACTTCCGTGTCAAATGAAGTGAGCATCGACGACACTGATATTCTCACAGCACTAGAAAGTTCCAGTAAACCTATCGTCAGCAATCTTGCTGATATTAAAACAGCAGCGGAAAACATTACCGGCATTAGAAATGATTTAATTTCTGGAAAAGTTCGGACTAAAATCACAGAAATTGAACAACCTGGTAATGTGTATGCCGGTAAGAAATCAATCGATAGTATGGCACAAGCAATTTCAACGTCTACAAAACTTAAGAGTGGTGTTCACATTAAAGCCCATCCGGACAATAGTTCATATATTATGGTCGGAAGTAGCAAACTCATTAGTAATCCGGATAATGGATATCTTCTTGAGTCCGGAGAATCGATTTTCATCGAATGTAGCAACCTAAATAAGATTTATGCCAAGTCGGATGATCCCACAACGCAAACAATTTGCTTCATAGGATCATGAGAATTTTATGGGACGGTCTAATAAAAGTTATAGAAGATTAAAGAATAAAAAAGAAAAAGGAGGTTCATCCGAACAATATGAATTGGTTGGTTCGGATCTCTTTTTGAAATCTTCTATACAATTTATGGACTCGGTTGATGATTTTGAAACACAAAAGGTAATCATTAAAACGACTCCCACAATATCAGTTTTAGATAATGGAAATAAAGTTTTAATTGATTATAGCCATTCAAAAAACAACACAGATATCCGAAACATTGAACAAATGTTTAGTGGGTTAAATGTAAATGATGAGTTTGATATTGATGATTCGTTTTGGCAAATCGACGAGTCTGATTCTTTACAGGCAAATTTCAATGGAACGTATTATTTCGATTCATTAGAAAACAATAAAATGATTGTTGCTCGACCAAAGACCACCATTACGATTCCCGATGGAATTTCAAGATTCTCTCCAAGAAGATTTGAGGAAATTCCACAAATTCAGGTGACCTCCGGAAATTCAACAAAAACAATTTCTATCGTCAGAAATATATTAGGATTTCAAAGTGAAAAATCTTTCAAGAACTTATCAATAGGCATAAACGTGAAGGATTTTTATGAAATTGAATTTGCTGGATCATCTTCAAACAGCGGTAAATTGAAGATTCATGAATATCGATTAGGACCGGACGGTTCTGAAGAACTTGTTTTGTCGGAACAAATTCAAGAAGAAATTCAAACTTCTGATGGATATTACTTAATTCAACTTTACATTAAAATGAAGAATAAAGAAAAAATTCAACAGGCACCCGGCATACAGTTTACTGGTTGTTGTGAAAATTCTTTATTTTATCCGGACCCATTTCAAACCACCGAAAATTTTTGTATCAATTCTGATGGACTATGGCATTCGGAAAAACGATGTAGCGAGGTAGGAAAAGAAAGCGAAGTAATAACAGAAAGTTCAATTGAAAACAGATTTTTAGAAATGCAAAGCCAACTGAACCAACTGTCTACATCAATCAATGAAATTTTCACAAGAAGCAATTCGCTCCTGCCTGATTCGAACTTCAACAGAAGATCAATCAGAAGAAATCAGTCTTGAATGAATGATTTATTTTGAAAATCATTGTCATCAATGAGAAGATTGGTGACTTTATTTTCTTCAACCCACTCTGATAAACCATCATTGTATTGTATTTTGATCTTATCTTCTTGAAGATCAACATCAACTACATTTGCCATCTTTAAGTTTTTTGAATTGACTACCTTATCTCCGATTGTGTGGTCCATATATAAACTCCTATAGTTATCCATTTAATATTTATGGATTTGGTTTAATTTCTTCTTTTACTTTATTCCAGTACTTTTTTGTGCTTCCTTTGAGGTATCCATTAGGCCCACCGTTCCATATTCGTGCTTTGTCTTGGGCCGTTGGTGTGCGTCCCAGACGCTCCTCCGTCGCGTATCGCAGCATATAACGTCGAAAAATCTCAAGAGAGTAGTCTAGACCTTCGCAATCGGAATAAACCTCTCCCTCAACCATAACGTCACTCCATGCGCACTCCCATATTTGCAGTGGCCCTGCGGCATTTCCATTATCACCTGTTGGACAATCATATTCACATTGATTAGTTTCCACTTGCCAAATAGCAGATTCTAATGGGCTTATGGAAACCGAAATTGATAAAATTAATGAAAGCATAATGGCCCCAAGGAGAATCGAACTCCTGTTTTGAGGATGAAAACCTCATGTCCTAGCCGCTAGACGATGGGGTCTACTGAAAGGACTAACGAATTCGTTTGCCGTTTCCCTTACGGGATGTCCGTGCGGGAGTATTTCCCTTTTTTCTTTTAGAAATTCGGGGACTGCCTACCTTGGAAATACGATGTACATGGGTCGAATGTTGTGCTGTTTGCTTTGCCACTTATCAACTCCCCACGATCTTAAGGTTGGGGGATGTAATGTCGTTTCCTGGCGTGATGATCTTACTGGTTGCTCTTTTGTATTCGGCCTTCAGTTCTTTTGCAGCGTCAACCTCAAAAGCAACAAAAGAAGCCTTCACATAAACCTCATCATCTTTCATGGCAGAATACGGCATCCACGACATCAGACCAATTTGACCATCGCCCGTTGGGATAATCAGAAGAGGCTTCTTAAGAATATGACATTCGTTTGGGCTTGTGGATTCAGGGGGGGTCCAGTCACATAGAACCTCTTCGCCAGAGTTAAGTCGAACAATTTTAATATTCATTGTGTTTTCCTTTCAATCACAACTAGTTTCAGAACCGGGCAAATTAGATACCCATTCGTCGGCCATTCGTACATCTTCTAACATTTGATCACACGCACATTTATCTACTGGTGTGCAATTACAGTCTTCTGTGAAGTACATAAGTTTTGCTTTTAGGCCACGAATGACCTGTTCAGAAGGGATTAAATTATCTGACATGGGTTTCTCCTTTTCATAGACAGATTAATTTGAGACAAAAGAATCCCCACCACGCAAATGATGAGGATTCGGAGGGAGAGAAACCAAAATGATCAGACAATACCAGCGTCAATAGCAAACTGATTGCTACCTTCACCAAGAAAATCCATACCATAACGGCTGGTGCTTGTCTTGCTCGGTTCCCTATAGACCTCCCAGTTACCATAACGCTCAACCTGCTCCTTAATATCAGAGATGGTTGCACGGAAGTTCTGGACCCCGAACCGCGACCGTGCCTGTGGGGCAGTGAGGGTTCGTCCAGTTGCCAGATACTCCATAATACGCTGCTTCTTCGATTTGTTCATAATGAACTCCTATGATCATTGGTGCTTTTCATGTTTGATCAAATCGTTAGAGGCACCTTACTCTGTTGATTTGCTGGTGTTGGGGGAGGATTTAAATCGTGGTGTATGTAGAACTTCCTGAAACTCATCACACCGACTCAAGTTTAAGTCATGAGAGGACTTTATATTAATATTATATAAATTTAAAATCATTTAGTGCATTATAACAAACCTCTCCTGATATGTCAATATTTATTTCAGAAAAGAAGATACTCGGGCGGGCAGCAACAAACTACCCTTTAAACCCGAGCACTTCCGAGTATTTCCGGCCTGGGGAGGATTTCATTATACCTCCAACTTTCGGGGTCAACTAATGTAATAGTTACCCTACTTGTACTAGTACTGTTTGAGTTACCAAACTAGAATCAGACACTTGTCCGTCATCTACCCCACCACGGGGAGTCCTATACTTTAGTCCGCATGACGAAAACTTTTTCAGTCACCAGGCAAGTGTGAGAGATCATCCTCACACATAGTTATTTACTTCTGAGCGTGTATTATACACATTTTTCATATCTTGTCAACCCCTATTATGAATAAAGTTCATGATTTTTCCTGCCTCGTCACGAATATTATCCATGCTTGGAGTTACAGGCATTTCAGAAACTGGACAATCGCCTTCAAGGTTATTAAATGTCCAATCTCGCCACACATTCATCTCATGGTAGAATTTATCCATGAGGGTCTGTCGTGCCTCTTGCCAAATTTCCAATTGGAATTTACGCATGTTCAAGATGGCATCCATCTGTGGGGGTTGCTGTGGTTGCTGTGGGGGAGATGGACGCGGAGGCGGTGGGGGAATTTTTTCTCCATCTGCCCATTTGTCCAGAACGTCCTGACGAAAACCACAAACGGCGTTTCCAGATTCTGCATCAATAAACAGAGGAGTGCCGCATTGTACGTTATATTTAGATTTTACTTCTTCGATCCTTTTGAGATCATCTGAATCATTAACATCCAATGTGGTGATTTTGTGGCCCTTTGCTCGCATTTCTTCAACCACAGGATCGGATTTCTTGCACCACCCACAGTTCGGATTCATAATATACAACAGGTCTGGTTTGCTCATTTTATATTCCTTTTGTTGAGACTTTATATTTATAATGGGTCGGGGGAGATTCGAACTCCCGACGTTCGCGTTAAAAGCACGACACTCTACCAACTGAGTTACCGACCCGAAGGTCAGTGTTTTTGTTTTTCTGGAAGCGGAGACTCATAATAAATTTCCAGTCCCAGTGCCTTTGCTAAATGCCATTCTGCCTTTGCACCACGACTAGTTTCCCAATCGCTCATCATATATATTGCTGTGCATTCATCGCATATTGCAACCATATCACGTTTCAATGCACTTCGCATGAATTCGTGGTCCTCATAATTATTCACTGGATCAAATTGGTGTGGTCCGTTGATTGGTTTCTCATCATCCCTGTCCATCTCTGCTGGATTGATGACGGTCCATCCCTGTCGTCGAAGCACTATTGCTTGTCGGTCAAATGCAGGGTAGTTATAATCGTCATAACCACGCATCGGACCTGCAATATAAATGGTAGATAATCTTATTTTCATAATAAAAGTATACACCAAAATGGGGGTGATGTCAACCTTCATTCCCAAAAATAGTATTCAATTGTCTATTAACCCTAACAAAAGTAGTACATTTCGGAAGTTGTTTTAGATTCCTTGCACCAGTATATGTACAAGCACTTCGGACACCACCGAGAATTTGTTGAATAGTTTCATGGACAGATCCTCGATATGGAACCCTCACACTTTTTCCTTCTGATGCCTTATATGTTGCCACACCCCCGTTGTGTTTATTCATAGCAGTAGAACTCGACATTCCGTAAAACACCATATGTTCTTCTCCAGTATTTACACAATGTTCTATATCACCAGCACATTCATCGTGTCCTGCAAGCATTCCACCGAGCATCACAAAGTCTGCTCCTGCACCGAATGCCTTTGCGACATCACCCGGAGATTGGCACCCACCATCCGCCATGCACATTCCTCCAATCCCGTGTGCGGCATCTGCGCACTCCATCACTGCGGACAGTTGAGGATACCCAACGCCTGTAATCTTCCTCGTTGTACACACACTCCCCGGACCAATTCCCACCTTTATGATGTCTGCTCCGGCGAGAATCAACGCTTCGGTCATTTCTGCTGTTACCACATTCCCCGCAATGATGATTTTGTCTTTCCATCGCTTACGAACCTTTCTTACGAATTCTACAAACCTCTCTGAATACCCATTTGCAACATCTAAGCAGAAAAAATCATATCCTGCACTAAACTCTAGCGCAAAAGGATCATTCAAAAGAATGTCTTCGTCTTGCAGACCAAAAGACATTCCAAGATTCTTCCTCTCATTATATTCTAAATAATGATTTTCAATTCCCGAGTTATGTTTGCTTAAACAAGTAAGCATATCATATTCAGAAAAGGCTTCTCCCATCTCAAGGGTTCCTATGGTGTCCATGTTAGCAGCAACAATTGGAACGCCCGTCCAATGTTTTCCACACCTAAACTTGAATGTTCTGTGTAAATTAACCTCCTTGCGAGATTCTAGTGTAGAACGCTTTGGACGAATAAGCACATCCAAATAGTCAAGTTTAAAATCGTCTTCAATTCTCATAGTTTATCAATCCATATTAATCCAAATATTCCAAGAGCCATAACAACAGAAATTACAACCCATCCAACTATATGTGTAAACCTTTCTTTTTGCTTTTTGGTTCTTTCACGATCTATTTGATATTCACTTTTAGACATTTTATTCTCCAAAGTAGGCTGAGTGAGACTCGAACTCACGAAAACAGAGGTATAAACTCTGCTGCTGATGCCATCCGCTTCCAGCCCATATGTGTCAACTTAAAGAAACTCTCGTTTTCTTATTGCTCACATGGTCGTTTTCGTTCTTGTCTAGGTAGTTGGAATTCTGACGATCTTCGTCATACCCTAGCCTATAATTCAATTGTTCAATGTCGTATTTCTCATTCAGGAAGTTTAATTCGCCTCGGTGTGAACTTAGAAATTCTTGAATGAGAAGTTTGCTCATAACAATTGCTTTTTCTTCGTCTGGTCCTAGTGGAATATCAATATGAAGCCTGTATTGCATAATCAGTCCTTATATTTGGCATCAAACCCCTCCGGGAGTGTTTCTCGTAGGATTGTTATTATAGCAGCCAATTCTTTATAGTCAATTTTATTCATTAAATATTTTTCATATCCAATTACAACCGAAGTGGCAGCGTCGATAATTTTTTCACAATCTGTTTTGGTGGTGTCCATATTTGTACTATCCATCCATTGACCAAGAGCCCTGTCCTCTCCAAACAAAAGCATCGAAGGATGAAATTCCAGTAGTGGAGGTACTAGCATAGGTGTTAATATAATTCTCAACAAAGTTAGAATTTTTTTGATTGGATCCATATTTGGTTGAACTGGACTTAGATTTTCGACCCACAACTCCCACATAATCAGGTTCGTGGAGGGTTAATGTTCCGTTTCCCGGAACAGCACTTCTCATACTATTAACGGTTGTGGGTTCACCGTCCCAACTCTTAGACGGATGTGATCCATATCCTCCATAATCCCTATAACCCGAACCCGAAGTAAAATCTAATGTGTTACTTAATTGAAATAATTTACTAATGTTATCGCCAAAATGGTTACGACTATATGAATATGTGGAAGTACCACCCTCTACCATAAATTCCGATAAACCAGTAAATCTATTAAGATATTGATTTACAGGATCAACCCATATTGTAATTTGGTAGTCGGGCTCGTCTGTGTTGCTCAAATGCGCTCCGCCGTATGGTGTTTTTGATGTCAATGTTAGAGCATCTTGCATTATTTTAGAAGCAGATTGGGGATTACTAATAGGTCGAAATGGATTATAAAAACCGATATCTCCCAAATAATGATGATCATCATACCACAGGGGCGATTGCCCGTGTATTGCAAAATTGTCACAATTTACAGTTTCTAAGTTTTCGACTGCTAATGTTTTTTTAAACGGACAATAAGGACATTCCCTTTGGTAGCCAAGCGGTAAAATTTTTTGGAATCTAAAAACATTTGGTTGCTCTGGATTATCTTTATTGTGCCATCCTCGTTTTAGCACTAAACCCGAAACAATAAAAGGATAGCCAGAGAAAATCTCTTTTTCGTTTATTGCTGTTCTGTGCAGACTTAACAGCGTATCTAATGAAAAATAATTTAACCTTTGGCGTAAAACAGGCGTTTTAGAAGGGGGTGATATACCACGCACAGTTCTTGTTGAAAATTTATGTATTCTTATATCAGCACAGATGGGGTGGGTTGTTTTACATTCAGTTGGGGATAAGTGCACCGGATAATAAATTTGATCTTTAAATGGTGTACATTCCACCCCTCCATCCACCTGGGGATGGGTAGCCATTTCATAATTTTCACAACCTATGTTCTGATCATTTTCGTTAGATCGTGTGTGTGTCATTATTTCATCCTTCCCGGATTGGGTAAACTGAACGCTTTATAGTTTCCGCTGACATGATATCCTTTTAATTTTTCGTATGATGGACCATCTTCGCCTGTTTTTAATGCATATCGAGATTTGATCTTTCCATCATATTGTTTAATCATGCTCATCGGAACATTAATATCTATGTCCAACACCGTATCGGAGTAAAAACTTCTCCAGTCATGATGAATAAAATCCCAAACAATCATCCAATTTGTTAAATGTGATCCAAACATTGAAATCATCCATTGCGTATAGGGTTCAACATATTCCAACCTTCCGTGTTGAAATGAAGGAACAAACACAGGATTTCGCGTTGCGTACATCACTCTAAAATGGTTGTTAGTGACTTTTTTGAAAACTACTTGACAAACGTTTTCGTGTAACATACTTTTAATTGTTTCTTTATCCATCCATATATTTATACAGCAGAAGGGTTTGAAAACCCTTCTGCTGCAAGATAAACGCCTTCTTAGATGGGGGATTAAGAAGACGCAGGAGTGAGATAAATTCCACCCTTCCGACCACGAATATATGTGATTCGGCTGCCGTAGATGTTGTTCAGCATATCACGAATAATTGTTGGTGATACGCCGTGCTTCTCGGCAAGACTCTTCACGGTCACGCGACCGCCACTTTCAAGAGTATTTTCAATAGAACCAGTATCAAGTGTCACGTTGTTCATTACAGAACTCCTTTATCATAAAGTTAGTGGGTTGATTCCTTCATCAACCATCATTGACTTGAACTCTCGTATTTTAACATCTTTTCCGTTGGATGCAAGTAAAATTGTTGCATTTTTTGCATCCCGAAAATCATTAAAAACAGTCAAGAGTTTCTCATAGACGAAGGTATCTTCTTGAATCACATCATACAATCCATAATATGATTCAGTTTCCTGAATATAAATTTCAGAACATTGCTGCAATTGTTTCACCTTTCGTTTGTTCGATGTGTTTCATTATGCCTTCTCGGAGGCTCCATAAATCATCTAAAGAATCTGTGGAAAAATTATCTGAAAAGTGTCCTCGTTTATCTCGGTCGAGGACGTTAAAGAAATGTCTGATGAATTCATTCATCGTATAAATCTGACTATCCGACATTGTCATTGTCATTATAATCCTTTCTGGGTATAAATTCGTTTCTCAACTTTGCTCGGACTTTTTTACGGTCATTCGTGGCCTTACGCTCGCTCCAAGTGTTGGCGCGATTGATTGGTCTTCCAAACATATCTCGATTTGAGTTTTTATTTTGGGAGGTGTATTTCATGCGAGTATTATACCTTAAATAATAGAGTCTGTCAATATGTAGGTCGGGAAATCTTTAAAGTTTTCGTTCTAAACATATCAGTGTTTGTTTAGTTTTCATCATTTAGATAATTGGCGTATTCTTCGAGTCCTACTCTGCAATCTTCTTCGGTGTCGTAGGGACCGCCACCCCAATCCCTCCACGTTTCGTTGTAGAACCACCATTTATTGTCACAAAGACGAACGGGGTCAGGATTCCACATATTCATAAGTACACCTCTTTTATTAAACACACCCGGCAGGACTCGAACCTGCGACATTCGGCTTAGAAGGCCGACACTCTGATCCAACTGAGTTACGGGTGCTTTGAAGTGGGGCGAGTGGGACTCGAACCCACACTTGCGGCATTTTAAGTGCCGTGCCTCTGCCATTGGGCTACCGCCCCATAGTATCAGACCTCTTCCATTCTTACCCGTCTGACATAAGAGTCATCAGATTCGTGCAGGTGACCGATGATACCAGTAGAGTGAACCTCAGTGTGCCATGTCTCGCTGTCAACCTTTCTCCATACACCACCCAAATCTAAATCGTAAGGGTGGTGGTAGTGGAAGTCTGGATCCCTTACAACGTCCTCAAACCGATCCACAGCGTTCTCAAAGGTGTCTGGTGTCTCCCAGATCCAATACCTCCAACCATACTCTTCTTCAATTGGTATTCTTATCATATGTCCCATTTATCGTTTGTGTTTCCATACAGACCAACCAAGTAATCTGCAAATTCTTCTTTATAATTTTCCCATAATTCTGATTCTTCATAAGTCAACATACGATACTTGTTATAAAAAGCATTTTCAAGTTTCTTTTCAATATATTCGGACAAAGGAGCAAACATTATTCTTTGTTCTTCCTCTGCTCTTCCATATATTCATCAAATACCTTGTCGGGATCAACCGATGATGCAGGCCAAACCAATTTATCTTTTCCTTCATCCCAAACAAGATAACCTTTTTCTTCCAACCAAATGTTATAATCGCCTATTTTACTCATTGTTTTAACTCCTGAATTTCCTTCATCAAAATGTCAATTTCACGACTTCTAATACAACGAATAACATCATCCGTCACAGGCGTAGTATAACATATATCCCACGACTCTTCAACACCTTTTAGTACAGCAACCTCATATTCTTTATCATTTTGGTTAAACAAAACAGAAATACCGTAGCCATTCTTGAAGAACAATTTCGCCCTCTTGTTTCCAGAAATGGTAGTTTCGGATATGTCAAGGATTTCATGCTTTCTGCGATTGATATTGTGGCAGATCCATCTGCTCCGGGGGCCTTCATCAAAAACCAAATCATCAAAGGTCATCAGAGAACCATAATCTTGTTCCGTCATTTTGTTTCGTTTGTAGCCATCTGCCAACAACGTGTTCCAACGTGGTCGCATCTCTTTCGGGCTGTTCTCCGATGCAATAAATTTGGAAGAGACACCAAGTCCATATTGGACTCCACCACGCCTATGCACAACCATACCATCCGTGTCTGTCTCAGAGAACGTATAGTGGTCCTGCCCGTTATCCAATACCCAAATTTTTCCATCACTTCTTAGCATTTTTATGCCTCCAATGCATATTTTATTTTTGAATTATACGCCGAAGAATACATTGGGGTTTTTCCCCATCCACTGTCGGGTTGTTTGGGTTCTACCATTCGTGGTGGAACAGAGTCATCCCGAATCCACTTCACACCAGTCCGATCTGAGTGGTTCAGACATTCCCACAAGTGTCGTGCCTCGTCAAAGGTCTTGTATTCTTTGTTATTGACGTATTTCGGTACACCAGAATGCTCCTGAACATTTACCCAACACACAAGGACTCCCCTGCTTTCGGGGAAGAACAGAATGCGGTTGTGATCTGCACGGGGATTCCGAAGACCATGAAAAGTCCTATTGGGGTTTTCCCAACAATAGTCCTCATCGCCAATCCAAGGTTTATCTGTGTTTGGATTATTCATATGTCTGCTTCCATCCAACACCGATAAGGTGGTTCCATCGCATTCGTGCGCACACCTTGTTCAGTCTTTCAGAACCATTGATTATCACCAAGTCGCTGTTGCGATACACAACAAATTCATAAACGATATTTTCGCTCCCACCATGCCGCGTACTTGGCAGACGCTGTTGAACATAATAAGTGTCTGTATTCATAGGTAAATCGTCCAACCCAAAACCTTCAGTCCACTGATGCCCGCCGAGTGTATTATCAGGATTCAAAACACACCCTCTTTCCACATTCGGTCTGTGACAGAATATTGCAACTGGTTCGCCTCTGCTTCTCCGTCCCCGTCCCACTTGCCGGTTTCCCATTGCTTGATATGGACAAACTCATGGACAATGGTAGCAACAAAGTCCCTGAGAGTCTGCTTAGGATGCACAGAGATCTCGTATGTTGCGTCTTCTGTTTCATCACGCTCTCCACACTCACCCCAACAATCTAGATCGGGGTCAATATCAATCACCACCTTCTTCACATCTTTCAATGCAAAGAACTCGGCAAGCCAATGTCCTGCAATTTCCGCAACAGGTTGCAGATCTCTGTGAACGTATTTTGAAACAACGTATGTCATGTTCACATATCCTCTGTAAGTCGGATTCCAAGACCCACTGGGAATCGTGGAATACCATCGTCTGTCAGTTCAAAGAATTTCACCTTGAGCAATTCGCCAATGTGATCTTCTGCTTCGTCATACATCGCCTTTCGCTCTTCCATAGTTCCCTGTGGAACCACCTTGAATTCGTCACCACCTTCGGTCACGCAGATCCAGATGATGCATCCGTTGAAACGTCCTACGCCTGTGGTGAATCCGGTGATCTCATATTCAGCGTCACAGAAGTTCTTGACCTTCAGAAGTTTGGTTGAGCGATGTCCCAGTTCGTAGCGACCATCCCACTCTCGCACGATAGCACCCTCGTATCCGTCTTCAAGGAATTGGGACTGGAGTTCGTAGACTCCTGCTTCCGTGAGCGACTCGTAGGTGGTCACGATGGTAACACTCGTAGCAAAAGAATTCTTCCCAATTCCCTGATCGGTTGCCCAGTCGAGCATATCGCAGTATCGGTCCTTCCATTCGCCAGCATCTTCGCCTTTGATTTTCACCACATCGTAAACGTGGAATATGACATCCTCAGATTCTGGTCGCCACTTCTTCACCAACTTGGTGATCTCTTGGAAGGTCTTCCCGTGAATGTAGAGTTCGCCATCAAGGACCATTCCCTTCGGGAGTGTGTATTGCAGGTCATCAACAATATGTCCGCAGCACTCCCACTTCTTACCACCACGACTCATCAGTTTCACAGAATCGCCATCCCAATATGCCAGACATCTAACACCATCCAACTTTGGTTGGACATCGACAGGATATGAAACCTTGTCTTTTCGCTTGTCAAAGGACGCTGCGAGCATTGGAAGGAAGACTTCCTTCTTTGCCTCTTTCAGAGAAGTGCTATACTTCCCATCCAACTTCTTCTTGTGCATTGCTTTCGCTTCAAGGATCGCCTGATCTTCTGGAGTCGTTTCGTTTGACCTTCCAATGTTCTTGCCAGTGGCGGTCTTGCGTGCAATTTGCTTCTTGCCGTCACGTTGACCAAACTCGGTAACGATGTCTGCACCTTCGGTCCAGATGTCCCATTCAACAATTGCGCCGGTTTTGCTTGTGTGGTATAGTGTTTTCATTCTTGTGGTTTGTAACCTTTGTGTATCAAATTGTTCCATAGGGTCCGTGCTTCCGCCGTTGGGTAATACCCGTTTGCATACTTGTCTTGCCACACCTCATCGTTGTGGAACACTTGAATGTTGTTTTTGTCACTGGTGACCATTTCATGGATACTGACATTTGTGCGAAACGTCCAATTATCGATGTCTAGTGGTCTGCCATCGCGGGGGCGAGCCAACGTCCATGAAGTAACACCGGGTGTATCAGATGACATCATTGTGCCTTTCTTTGAATGTTTCCATCCATTTTACCAGAAAACGATTCGCATCGTACTTGGTAATTCCGAAATTTTCCTGAATATATGGAACAGCACCAAACATATTGGTCTTTCCAGTCATTCGTAACCAATCAAGAAATGAGTTTACGTCCTCTTGTGTCGGTAAATTATCAATCATTTTTTTCTTCCACCATCCAAGGCAAACCAATCATCATAAGTGTCATCGCAAGAACGAAACCAACCACATATCCCGATACAAATTCCTCGGTCATACTGCCACTTCCGTCCGTACTGCGCCTGAATCGACCAACGATTCCCACAACGCTCGTGCATCGTCTGCAACATGCCATACTGACGATTCCCGTGTATTGGGTGATCCCGTTCCATGTGGTTCTGTGATTGTGAACCGAACAATCTGCAAATCGTTGTAGAAATCAAATTTCATTATTGTATCTTTGAGTACAAGGGAGTATTCCTTGGGGGTTTCGCCAATGCTTGCTTTGTCACATGCTTCTTTGTCAAGATCGCCGTGCCAATCACCAGATAGCATCTTGTTGTCGTCCAACCATTGGAGAATGGTAATACCATTGGAACATCCGCCAGTATCACTCTCGCCCGCTTCAAAGATATTCACAACACTTGGAGTATGTTGAGAATCGGGTTGGCGAGACAACTGACGAACGGGCATCCACCAGTATCCACCTTTACCAGATGGATCGGGATGCCACTTTGCACCAAGATCCTTCACATATTCCTTCTCTTCAAAATGGACATTGAGACGAACACCTTCCGCCAAGCATTCGCCTGTGAAGGGAGTGTAGTTCTCTCGCCATTTACGTAGTTCATTTTTTTTCACGAAATCATCTCCACGGACACATGATCTGCGCCGCACTTTTTCTGCAATTCGTTCAGTCGCTCAAATGCGAGAGAACGAATCTGGGTATCGGTCATTCCGCCATATGTGTCGTTACGCGCAATAGGCGGAAACAACTCACGAACACCGCATGTCTCGCCATTTGGTTGCGTGAATAGGTAGACGAACCAACAGTAGGAACCGTAGGTATCGGGGTTGCGTTCTCCTGTGTTCGTCTTTGTCATGCGAGTATTATACACACCAAAGGGAAGGTTGTGTAAGATAATATCTAAAAAAACAGCCCCTAAATTGAGGCTGTTTGTGGGTCAAAGGGGGGATGAACGAGTGTTTACTAATCAGGAAACCCATTATTAGGATGAAGATCGTGTGCCTGTGCGGCAGCAACCACATTAGGATCAGCATGCTTCTCTGCACTCACAACGGCCTGCCATGTCACATTGGAATGCCTCAATGCGGCAAGAACAACAGATGGGTCGGGGTGCTGTGCCGCATTATTCACTGTGATGGCATCTGCCCTCGGATCTCGAAGGGCAGCGTGTGCGATATCGGGATCATGGTGTTCTGCCCCCCGATAGGTGTCCCAATTTTCACCAAGAAAAACACTTTTAATTGATTCTTTTAGACTTTGATGTTGTTTATTATCCATCACCATCCCATTCTTTCTGCCCGACTGGCATTCATCCCATCCACACCGAATCCAGATTCTCTCTCTGCATCTCGCATATACGCATCTTCGTCATATTTCTTCGCGGCCACATGATCATGAATATGATTATCCACCATCCGCCTCACTATTGCAGTCCGCTGGTCGGAGGCCGGATCATCTGAATTATGATTAGCAACTTCCCTTATTTTATTAACGAGGGCCTTTCCACGTTCAATCTGCTCCTGGCCTTTCAATGATTCTGGATCATGCTCTCCAATCTTTCCAGATTCGTAGTGGGCAATTGCGAGTGTTTTGAGTTCTTCGGAGTCTTCTTTAGAAACATCAAAGTCCCCCAGAGTACTACTCCCAGCCGCCGGAAGGAGGTCTGGGTTAGTTGTGCCAAGACCGGCCCTAGGGCTGAATCTAGACCCAATCTCCGCAAACCTCGACTTGTATTGCGCTTCTATGATATTGGAGGAAGATGTTTCTTCATTTGCTTCGGGCGCGGTCATATTAAGAAAATATTGCGTTAATTTACTTTTAGGATCAGGATTAGAAGCGTTATTCATAAGAGTATTATATGATATTGGTTCTTCCGGAAGATCACCCAATGCTTCTTTGAGCATGAACACACCTTCAATGGCTTCCATCAGGATGTCCATCATAGAATCTTCGGTGTGTTCATTGAGATCCACACCGGCAAAAACTCCTTCGATGAAAGGATCTATGATGTTTTTGTGTGAATCAGGGTTTGTTGAATCTGATAATGCTTGCTCACTTGCTTCGGGATGGGGTTCCAACTCGCTTTTATCATGAAAGTCATCAATGCCTTGTTGGACATCTGAAGTATCCTCACGTTTTTCGGATATGATATTAGACGAAGATATTTCTTTATTGATGTCTCTGGCGGCGACTCTCAAAATAGATTCATTCAGACTGTTATGGGCTTTTCGTTCCATGGGGTTGTTTCCTTTTCTGTACTATGTATATTATCATTCATTTGTGTCGTGTGTACGAAAATTGACATGAGAAGCAAAAGACAAAGAGACATTATGAGTTCCGTGATTATCATTAAAGTGTTTCTTCACCCAAGGGCTGGACATACTCCCCGTGTGTGTGAATTCACCAACAATATGATTGTCTTTGATTTTATCAAGACCATAATGTTCCCGGTCACCTTGGGTGAGGTTTTTACCATATGAAATATGACCACGAACAACATCTTCATCACCCAGACCTTCACCCTCTATAACTTCATCATGTAGAGTTTCTGCATCAAAGACAACATTTTTATGTTTTTTTCCCTCTTTCCAATGAAGAGATCTCAATGAACCATGTGGAGAATTATGCAATAAACTTTGTATGGTATCTGGTGAAGGATCATAATGACCATATATGTGGTTACCACCACCAACATGTAGTCTGGACATCTCTGTGATATATTGTTTGAATGATCTCATAGTAGTATTATGTAGGAGAGTGGGAGAATGTGGAGCGATGTGGGGTATCATAGAACAAATGTATGATATGCTGTATGTATGCGTGTTATAGTAGAGGGGGATTGGAGGGTATTTACTGCCCTTTGGGGTATTTACTGCCCTTTGGGGTATTTACTGCCCTTTGGGGTATTTACTGCCCTTTGGGGTATTTACTGCCCTTTGGGGTATTTACTGCCCTTTGGGGTATTTACTGCCCTTTGGGGTATTTAAGGTGCTCCTTACCCGCGACACACCCCGGAGCACGTCTGATACCATCAGATCGCCTCAGATTACTCCAGATCGTTCCAAAACAGTTTTTTTATTGTTTCCACCGATGTCCACGCATATTTGTAGCATTATCTAGTTTGCCTCTCATACGTTCTGGCACACTTTCTTTAACTCTTTTCATAATCTCGGAGAACTTTCCATCTGTTTTCTTGTCAGGAGTGAGCGTGAAATCAACTCCGATTCCAGGAAATCCTCCAACGATCTTCTGAACACCACCAATTTCATCACAATGTGGACAGGGTTTCTTCAGGGGAACGTTCCTTTCGTCAACCGTTCGGTATTCTTCAAATATATTTAAACATTTCTCACACTTGTAGTCATACGTCGGCATAGTAAAATCCTTGTTTAAAGCCTAATATCATTGGTTGCCCCTAGAGGGAGGTTTGAATTTATCTAAAGTTATCTAAAGTTATCGGAGCACATCAAAACGGTTTAGTGTTACCAGGGCCCCCTGGGGGATCGTTGGGAGAATTCGAATAATCTCTGAATAATCTTTAAATTTCTTCATAATTCTTTAATATCTTTAATAAAAGTTGTTGGGATCTTCTCCATGGTGCCACAGATGTCAGGACCGATACTGGAAACAATAGAGATATGTTCAGAGTTCTCAAATACTACATAGCCCACGCTCTTTATGGTGGGGGGTGCACTCTTGGCGAACTCTTTCATTTCTTCCAGGTCGTTCCAACCTACAATTCCGTGCTCCTCTGCATCAACCCATGTAATTTCCACAATTTTATTAAAAGTTGTCTGTTTTTTAGCCAATGTGTATTCCAGAATATGTCAATTGTACGGGATAATTCAAAACATTTCCAGAATTATTTATGGAATTAATTGGGGCTCTCGGAATTTATCTGAGAATTTCAGTGAATTCTACGAATATTTTTGAATTAAATTCCATGGATTTTTGTAATCTACAGATGGTATCCCGGTTGGTGGGTACATACAACATATGGGGGGTGGTCTGGAACTATCAACATCAACCAAGGAACGCAGGTTGATGTTGATAGTTGATGTTTTATTTTTTAAAAACTTTCCCTGGGAACCACAATGAAGAAACCCTCTGCTAACCAGTAAAGGCTAGCAGAGGGGTGAAACCACTTCACTTTTCTTCACTAGGCGATAATCTCCACGATCTTGGTCGCCAGTGTTCTGCTCACCTTCTTGCTGTTGCTGCCTTTGATGAAGGCGTTCTTGATCTTGGTGTAGGACGCATCATCATCCAGATTTTCAAGGGCATCAAACTCCATCTTGATATTCCCCTGCACGACGAAGAAGGAATTGTAGCCACCCAATTCAAGCACTACGAACTTCTGCTTTTTGTATATCTTCTGGATATTTTCGATCTTCTTGTAGTCATGTACAGTACCATCCGCCGCTTGGGCCATCATATACCCAACATATCCAAGGTTGTTGGAATCGTGCAAACGAATCCCGATAACGTTGCATCCCGTCCGATCTCGGAGACATTCAATCAATGCACCGGTTTCGTTTGTGATGGTGTAGGTGCGTTTGGTAATCTTGTCTCTGAGAATGGACTTGGAATAGGTATGTGTATCGTTGTTGTATGTGCCGTGCATGTTTATCGAATGACCTTCGCCGTCCGTGAGCAAGATCAGGTTACAGATCTGCACGCCGGTCTTCTTCTGGAATGCGGGGATGATATCCATGCCTGCGACAATTGCCTCATTCAGTGGAGTGCTGCCAAGGTCAAGCATATTTGGGCGAGGCATGTAGTAATGTGTCTGTGATGTTGAAAGATTCCAAAGATTTTTGACGGCTGTTTTGTGCTGTTTGGTATTCATTCGGGAGGAGAGGAAGGTGAGGAGGGTGAATAAGTGAGGCTTCACATCAGAATCATCCTTTTGGATCCACTGCTCTTGGACACAGTTGTCCATCAATTGCCTTTTATCAGCGAGGGATGCACAGTTTTCCATGCCCGCGACGAATGCGTTTGATGAGAAAGCGTAGACTTCGTATGGGATTCCTGCTTTTCGGCAAAACTCCACAAGAATAAGCAATTGCTGCACAGTGTCATCAAGGATTCGGCTCATCGATGCAGACCAGTCGAGGAAGATGATAATACCGTGATTCTTGCCATCGGTATGGGATTCGTTCTTGAGGAAGATATCCTCGGACCAACGGTAGTTGATCATTGAAGTGGTATCGAGGATTCCAGTCTTGGCGACTTCGGTACGCTTGTCCGCATCGGCGGCTTGTCGCATCTGGAACTGTTGCACCATATGATTCACGATGGGCTTGGATTGATTCTGGAATTGGTGGAGGCGTTTCTTACTGTTTTCTGCGATTTCTCTGATATTTGTCTCGTAATACGAAGAACCAGTATTATTTGAGGTTGAGAGGTCGTTCCACAGTTTTTCGATGACAGGGAAGTCAACGATAATACTGTCGAGGTTCACATTGGGGAGTGTATGGTACGTTGTGGTGCGGCCATCCACATCACGCAATTCCCGAACGCCCCGCTCAAAGGACTTCTGGGTCTGGCCGACTTCGTTGCTGTAGTCCTCATATTTAAGGTTGTCCGATTCCATCTTTCCGGCTTGGGGATCACCTTCCTTGGACTCGGCAGATTCGCCATCATCGGTATCGTCTTCCATTGAAACGTCACTGTCCTCACCAGATTCCTCAGACTCGCCTGTTTCCAGCGTGCCATCGCCGTCTTCGTCCATCTCGACGATTGTCGGCTTGCCGTTCTCGGACTCGACCAATTCAGTATCCTTCTCCTTGATCTCCTTAGGCAAGATATCGTAGAGGTCTTGGCACAGGGTCATCACATCCTCAAACGTGACTGTCTCGGCCATGCGGGTGACGAACTGCTGCTCGTCTGCTGCGAACTGGATGGTGACCAGATTGAACAGGCCAATCTTGAAGTGTAGGTTGAGGCGGTCGATGATGGAGAGGTCATCCAGATCGACGTTTTTGATCTGGAATATATCTCGGTCATAGAAGGACTGGTATCCTGCGGCGAAGTCACGACGAATGCCGGGGAAGGCATCCTTGATGAGCCGCTCGATGCGTGCATCCTCGACTACGTTGAGAATCATCTTCTTCATGGGAGACTCTCCCACCCAATCCATCCACCCATCGGCTGGGGTGTTGAGGGCATGGGACACTTCATGTCCCACCAGCATGTCGTACATACTGCTGCTCATATCCTTCCACATGGGGAGGATGAGAGTGCGAGACTGCACATCGAAGTAGGCGGTTTCAGCATCTGCACGATGCTCGACTGTAATGTCCTCGGTTGCCATTGCTCTTGCGAGAATGTCCTTGGACCCGATACGGAATGAAGTGGTTTTGTTCATGCGTGTATTGTACTGGGATATCGAAGGTTGAGTAGAACATTATGGTAAAATTGATGATATTGAACATATCGAGCCTAAGTCTATACACAACAAGCACTTACGTCGGCACTATCAGCCCCCCTGACCGTAAGTGCTTGTTGTGTATAGACTTAGGCTCGATATGTTCAATATCATCATTTTTCTTAGAATGTTCTACTCAACCTTCGATATCCCAGTACAATACACGCACGAACGACGGGACGCAGTGTCCTACCAACCCCAACCTCCTTCGGAGAAACCACAATGAACCGTGCCGAGAAGAAACGTGCCTTCATCACCGCCTGCATCGATGCGGGCCTCACCAGCCCAGTAGAGCGATGCGACCTCGTGACCATCTGCGAACAGAGCGGTCTATACAGCGTCCCACCAACATGGATCACGCTCGATGCCTCTCGCAAGGCTGACCGTGGATCCTACCATATGTCTGAACTGTCCGACGAGACTCCCGCCCCGGTGCAATCTGCCCCCGTCACAGTTGTGCCGGAGGCGGTCGAGTCCACCGCCACAGTGGCATGTGCCTTGGGAATGACTGGCGGAGAGCGTATCACGCTCGTTCCCAGCATCAACGACGAGTACGTCCCATGGGGCCACTTCAAGGACATTCAGAAGATCGTGAAGTCTGAACGGTTCTATCCTGTGTTTGTGACGGGTCTGAGTGGCAACGGGAAGACAACGATGGTCGAGCAGGTTTGTGCCAAGATCGGGCGTGAGTGCTACCGCGTCAACATCACCAAGCAGACCGACGAGGATGATCTCCTCGGTGGATTCCGCCTGATCAATGGCAATACTGTCTGGCAAGATGGTCCTGTTGTCACTGCAATGAAGGAAGGTGGCGTTCTGCTGCTGGACGAAGTTGATCTCGCCAGCCACAACATCATGTGCCTCCAGCCCGTGCTGGAGGGCAAGGGAATCTTCCTCAAGAAGATCGGTCAGTGGGTTGAACCCAAGGACGGCTTCACGATCTTCGCCACCGCCAATACCAAGGGCAAAGGGTCTGAGGATGGGCGTTTCATCGGCACTGGGATCTTGAACGAGGCGTTCCTCGACCGATTCCCAATCACGATGGAGCAGCCCTATGCCACTCGCGGCACTGAGAAGAAGATCCTTCTCAAGACCGGTTGCGGCGAGGAGTTTGCCGAACATCTCTGCAAGTGGGCAGAGATCATCCGCAAGTCCTTCTATGAGGGGGCCGTGGACGAGATCATCTCGACTCGCCGCCTTGTGGATATCTCGCACTCCTTTGATATCTTCGGGGACAAGGAGAAGGCGATTGCCTTCTGCCTCGCCCGGTTTGATGACGATACCAAGGAGGCGTTCTTGAACCTCTACACCAAGGTGGATGCTGATGCCACCGTCGGAACGGACGAGGGCAACGTACCGTCCTCGTCCGAAATCTCGGACGATAACAAAGCCCCCTTCTAAAAAGGAAAAGAAAATGATTGAACCCGAACGTGAACCACATGAATATGAACTGGAAGACCTCGATGATACTGATGCCTACAATGATGAGGATTGGCACCATGATCTCGATCCATGGGGAGAGGAGAATGATGAAGTATGGATTGCTGATGAATTGGAACGCATGGAGGAAAGGGGGGACTTTGTATGAGGCTATCATCCTGCACAATTAGCGACACTTTTATAAAATTAGAAAGTGTCTTGACAGAGATCAATCTCGCAGACAGCATTGGTTCAAACGTTCCTGAACTTGTTATCTCTGCTGCGGTTCTGGTTGCATCTTTGCAGCAGTGCTCGAAGGCCCATTTTACCGATGATGAAGTGTTGTACATTATCGACTGTGGCAAGTACCTTTCTGACTATACCATGAGAATGAACTCAAAAGATTACTGATTTCGGCACATAATTCAGGAATATACGAATATCAGCGTCTTGTCAAAGCAATTCGCTGATATTTCTATAAAACATTCCAGAAAATCACTATCAACATCACCCTGCGTTCCTGGGGTGATGTTGATA